>Ga0310345_10000147_pt1 | contig 142377 bp, 128 predicted proteins | sample HC15DNA20500_MG_FD_204667 | JGI IMG/M metagenome (GOLD analysis project Ga0310345, IMG submission 204667) | Marine microbial communities from station ALOHA, North Pacific Subtropical Gyre - HC15-DNA-20-500_MG | ecosystem: Environmental > Aquatic > Marine > Oceanic | place: Pacific Ocean... | reverse complement strand
CGAGGTGCATCCCCATTCGGCGCTCAGGATGAAATCGCCGAGAATGTTCAGGCGCCATGCCGAGAGGCATTCGCAACCATCAAACTAAGCGGGAGTCCGTGTCCGGGACTGTAGGGGCAACTCCAGCCTGATCTGGGAGCACACCCAGCGCGATTGGGAATGGGTGCTGGGCGTCAACCTGTTCGGCGTGGTGCACGGCCTGCGCATCTTCACGCCGCTGATGCTGGCCGCCGCCCAGCAGGACCCGGCCTGGCGCGGCCACATGGTCAACGTGGCTTCGATGGCCGGCCTGCTGAACTCACCCAACATGGGCGCCTACAACGTCAGCAAGCACGCGGTGGTGTCCTTGAGCGAGACGCTCTACCAGGACCTGGCCCTGGTGACCGAGCAGGTGCACGCTTCGGTGCTGTGCCCCTATTTCGTGCCCACGGGCATCCACATGTCGCACCGCAACCGACCGAAAGAGATGCGCAGCGAGGGCAAGCCCACGGCCAGCCAGATGATCGCCCAGGCCATGAGCACCAAGGCCGTCACCTCGGGCAAGGTCAGCGCGGCAGACACGGCCCGGCTGGTGTTCGAGGCCATCGAGAAAGGCCAGTTCTACATCTACACCCACCCGCAGGCGCTGGGCATGGTGCAGACCCGCCTGGAGGACGTGGTGCAGGGCCGCAACCCGACCGACCCGTTCGCAGGCAAGCCGGAAATCGGCCAGCAGCTCAAGACCGCGTTGCGCGAGGCGATGAAGGGCTGAGGCCCTGGCTCATTTGGCGTCCAGCTCGCGGTGGCGCGCCAGCACCACGCCGCGAGCGGCGAAGCGCTGCAGCAGTTGCTCCACGCAATAGACGGAGCGGTGCTGGCCGCCCGTGCAGCCTATGGCCACCGTGACGTAGCTGCGCTGGTCACCTTCCAGCGCAGGCAGCCAGCGCAACAGGAAAGCCTCGATTTGCGCGATGAGCTCGGCCGATTCGGGTTGCTGTGCCAGGTAGTCCTTGACCGGGGTGTCGCGCCCGGTGAGCGGCTTCAACTCCTTGATGTAGAAGGGGTTGGGCAGCATGCGCACGTCGAAGACGAAGTCGGCGTCCATGGGCACGCCTTGCTTGAAAGCGAAAGATTCGAATACCAGCGTCAGGCGCGAAGGCGCGGCTTGCACGATGTTGCGGATCCAGGCGCGCAACTGGGCTGGGCGCAGCAGCGAGGTGTCGATGACGGTGGAGACTTCGCGCAAGGGGCTGAGCAGCTCACGCTCGGTGCGGATGGCCTCGACCAGGGCCTGGTCGGCCGGCGGCGCGAGGGTGGTGTCGCTGTCGCTCGCGCGGCGGCGCGGCGGCTGCGCGCCAGGTACCGGCGGCCGGGGCGCCGTGGCTGCCTGCGACAGCGGGTGCGGGCGGCGCGTTTCGGAGAAGCGCCGCACCAGGGCATCCGTGCTGGCATCGAGGAACACCGAGCGCACCTTGTGGCCGTCTTGCTGCAGCTCTTGCAACACCGGCATCAGGTGGGGCAGGGAGCCTGCGCTGCGCACATCGACGGCCACGGCCACGCGGCGGCGCATCTCCGCCTCGCGCGCTTCCTCTAGCACGATCAGGCCACTGAGCAGCTCGGGCGGCAGGTTGTCCACGCAGAAGTAGCCCGCGTCTTCCAGGGCGTTGAGGGCCACCGACTTGCCGGACCCGGAGATCCCCGTCAGCAGCACGATGTCGAGCTTGCTCATGCCGTTTCCTTGTGGCCGCCATGGGCCGATGCGAGCATGGCGCGCGCATGGGCCAGGCTGGTGTCGCTGACGGCGCCGCCCAGCATGCGGGCCACCTCTTGCACGCGGGCTTCGTCGGTCACACCGCGGATGTCGCTGGTGGTCTGCCCGCCTTGCAGCGATTTGCTGACCAGCAGGTGGTGGTGGGCGCAAGCGGCGACCTGCGCCAGGTGGGTGACGGCCAGCACCTGCCGGCCCTGCTGCGCCCCGTCGGGTGCGCCGAGGCTTTGCATGAGTTGGCCCACGGTGTCGGCCACGGCGCCGCCCACGCCCGAGTCGATCTCGTCGAAGATGAGCGTAGCGACCTGTGCGCCGCGCTGCGATGCCGCGTGCTGTGAGGTGGTCACTGCGATGGCCAGCGCCAGGCGCGAGAGTTCACCACCCGAGGCCACCTTGCCCAGCGGGCGAGGGGTGCTGCCGGCGTGGCCCGCCACGAGGAAATCGATGGCTTCCAGACCCCAGGGCTGGGGCTCGCTGTGCGGGGTGAGGGCCACCTCGAAGCGGCCACCCGCCATGCCCAAGGTCTGCATGGCGGCGGTGATGGCCTCGGACAGCTTGGGGGCTGCCTGCTTGCGCAGCTTGGATGCGGTTTGTGCCACCTTCAGCCAGGCGGCGTGGGCCTGGGTCACGCCGCGCTCCAGCGCCGCGAGGTCGGTGGCGGCGTCCAGTTCGGCCAGCTCGGCTTGCCAGCCTTGCAGCAGCTCGGGCAGCTCCTGCGGTTGGCGGCGGTGGCGTCGCGCCAGGCCCACCCAGGCCGACACGCGGGCGTCGAGCTCGGCCAGGCGGTCCGGGTCCAGCTCGGTGTGGCCCAACACGCTGTTGAGGCTGTGTGCGGCGTCCTGCAGTTGGGCTTGGGCTTCGCGCAGCACCTCCAAGGCGTTGCCCAGGCGCGGCTCGACGTCGGCCACCTCGTCGAGCGCGTCGATGGCGCGCGAGGTCAGCCCCTCGGCGTTCAGCTCGGCTTCCGAGACCATGTCCAGCGCCACACGGGCCGCGTCCAGGATGGCCTGGCCGTGGCTCAGGCGGGTGTGCTCGGCGTTGAGTTCGTCCCACTCGTGGGGTTGGGGGGCGAGCTTGGCCAGTTCGCCAATCTGCCATTGCAGGCGTTCGCGCTCCTGGTCCAGGCTGGCCTGCTTGCTGCGGGCCTCTTCCAGCCGGCGAGCGGCCTCGCGGCGGGCTGTCCAGGCGGCTTGCAGCGCGGCCACATCGACCCCGGCTTGCTCATCGACCAGGGCGCGCACGCTGTCGGCGCGGGTCAGGCTTTGCCACGCGTGCTGGCCGTGGATGTCGACCAGGTGCTCGCCCAGTTCGCGCAGTTGCGTCAGCGTGGCGGCGCTGCCATTGACCCAGGCGCGGCTCTTGCCCTGGGCGTCGACCACGCGGCGCAGCAGCAGCGGGCCGCCCTGCTCGCCAAGCTCGGCGGTATCGAAGCCTGCTTCCTCCAGCCAGGGGCGCAGCTGCGCGGCCAGGGCAGGGGAGATGTCGAACTCGGCGCTCAGGTCGGCGCGCTGGGCGCCTTCGCGCACCACGCCCGCATCGCCCCGGCTGCCCAGCGTCAACTGCAGGGCATCGATCAGGATGGATTTGCCCGCGCCGGTCTCGCCGGTCAGGGCGGTGAAGCCACTGCCCAGCTCGATGTCCAGCTCGGTCACGATCACGAAATCACGCAGGCTCAGGCGGCGCAGCATGGTCTCAACTCACTCCTTCGTTCCAGCGCAGCTTGCGGCGCAGGGTGGCGTAATAGTTCCAGCCTTGCGGGTGCAGGAAGCGCACCGTGTAGGCCGAGCGGCGCACCGTCACGCGGTCGCCGTGCAGCAGGCTGGCCAGGCTTTGCATGTCGAAGTTCATGCTGGCGTCGCGGCCCGCCACGATCTCGATGGTCACCGTGCCCGTGTCGGGGATGACGATGGGGCGGTTTGACAGCGTGTGCGAGGCAATGGGCACCACCACCCAGCCGCCCAGGGCCGGGTGCAGGATGGGTCCACCCGCTGACATGGCGTAGGCCGACGAGCCCGTGGGCGAGGCCACGATCAGGCCGTCGGCGCGGTAGTTGGCGATGAACTGGCCATCGACCTCCGCGCGCACCTCGACCATGCCGGCCGTGGCGCCGCGGCTGACCACCACCTCGTTGATGGCGAAGTCCTCGTAAATGGTTTCCAACTCGCCATCGGCATGGGGGCGCAGCACCGCACCTTCCAGCATGGCGCGGCGCTCCTCCTCGTATTGCCCGCTGAGGATCAGTGGCACGGCAGTGGCCACGTCCTTGAGCTGGATGTCCGTGATGAAGCCCAGGCGCCCCTGGTTGATGCCGATGAGCGGGATGTTGAAGCGCGCCAGTTCGCGGGCGATGGCCAGCATGGTGCCGTCCCCGCCCAGCACGATGGCCACATCGCACTGCTGCCCGATTTCCTTGATGGACAGGGCCGGGTAGTCGGTCATGCCGGTGTTGAGCGCCGTGTCGGCTTCCAGCGAGACATCCAGGCCGGTACGCACCAGCAAATGGGCCACATCTTCCAGGACGGCACGGATGCCGCGGGCTTGGTACTTGCCGACCAAGGCGGCGTGGCGGAAGCGGCAGTGCGGCAGGCGAGACATGCCAAGAATTACACCACAGCGTCTGTGCCGGAGCGGGGCCTCCCGCGCCGGGCTTGGATGGTTGGCGGGCCGCCATTTAGAATTGGAAACATGTTGGACGACCGCGCCAAGTTCCTCCTGAAAGCGCTCGTGGAGCGCTACATCGCCGACGGGCAGCCGGTGGGTTCGCGCACGCTGTCGCGCGCCTCCGGCCTCGAGCTCTCGGCGGCCACCATCCGCAACGTCATGGCCGACCTCGAAGAGCTCGGCTTGATCGTCAGCCCGCACACCTCGGCTGGGCGGGTGCCCACGGCGCGCGGCTACCGCCTGTTCGTGGACACCATGATGACGGCGCGGCCCTTGGGCATGGACAGCCTCGACGAGCTGGCCCACCAGACGCGGGACCAGCTCCAGCCCGACCAGCCACAGCGCGTGATCTCCAACGCCGCGCAAATGCTGTCCAGCCTCTCGCAGTTCGTGGGGGTCGTCACGGCGCCGCGCAAGGCCACGGTGTTCCGCCACATCGAATTCCTGCGTCTGGGCGAGCGCCGCATCCTCGTCATCCTGGTGTCGCCCGACGGGGACGTGCAGAACCGCGTCATCATCACGGCTCAGGACCCGACGCAGGCACAACTGATCGAAGCCAGCAACTTGCTGAACGCGCATTACACAGGCTTGTCCATTGAGGAGATGCGCGAGCGCCTCAGGCGCGAGGTCGAGCAGTTGCGCGCCGACATGGCCTCGCTGATGCAGGCCGCGGTGCAAGCCGGTGGTGAGGTCATGGCCGAGAGCACGGACAACGTCGTCGTCTCCGGCGAGCGCAACCTGCTCACAGTGCAGGACTTCTCCAACGACCTGGGCTCGCTGCGTCGCATGTTCGATTTGTTCGAGCAGAAAACGCAGCTGATGCGCCTGCTCGACGGCTCCAGCCGCGCAGAGGGCGTGAACATTTACATCGGGGGTGAGAGCCAGGTGGTGCCCTTCGAGGAGCTGTCGGTCGTCTCGGCGCCGTACCAGATCGATGGGCAGGTGGTGGGCACGCTTGGCGTCATCGGCCCCACGCGCATGGCCTACGACCGCATGATCGAAATCGTGGACATCACCTCGCGGCTGGTGTCCAACGCACTCAGCCAGAAGTAGCTTTGCGCTGCGCCGGGGCACCCGGCATGGCGCCTACAATCCAGGCTTCCCTGCGGGGGCCGTTAGCTCAGTTGGTCAGAGCAGAGGACTCATAATCCTTTGGTCGTTGGTTCAAGTCCAACACGGCCTACCACCTCCTTCCGTCCCATCACCTCACATTCCTTAGGCGGATTTACCCAAGGGAAAGTGACGGCGCTGATGGCGGCTGAACTGGACACAATTTGCGTCATCGCGATGGCAGCCGGCTGCATTTTCAGCCCTTCCGCCCTGGCGATGCGTGCCCGGTTCGCACGCCCATCCGATGGAGACGCCCGTGAAAGCTGTACCCCCCGACGCGCCTGCCGGCATCAGCCGCCGCAACTTGCTGACCTACGCCGTGTCCGCGCCCGTGCTGACGGTTGCGGCGGGTTTCTCAGCTCCAGACAGCGCAGAAGCGGCGCTGCCGCTCACACCACCCGACACCGTCGATTTCTTCGACCTGGGTGACGCCGTCACGCTGACCTCGCTGCCGACCATGCCCCTGGTGCGCCTTTCGGTGGGCAAGACTGGCCGCGTGACATTCGAGATGCCGCGGTCGGAGTCGGGACAGGGCATCTCGACCGCCCTGGCGATGATGATCGCGGAAGAGCTCGACGTGCCCTTGAACATGGTGGATGTCACCTTGGCTGATGCCCGCCCCGAGCTTTTGGTCAACCAGTTGACGGGCGGCTCCACCACCATCCGCAGTTTCGCGGGCGTGCTGCCCTTGATGGCCGCGCAAGCGCGGGCGCGCTTGCTGGAGGCTGCAGCGCGCCAGTGGGGTGTGTCGGCCAGTTCGCTGAACACGGCCAACGGCTATGTGATCGCCACGGACGGTCGCAAGGCCGCCTATGCCACGCTCACGTTGGCCGCGTCGCTCATCCCTGCACCGCTCAACGTGGTGCCGAAGTCGGCTTCGCAGTACCGTGTGGTCGGCAAAGCCGCGGGCCGCATCGACGCGCTCGACATCGTCACCGGACGCAAGAAGTTCACGCTCGACCTGCCGGTGCCCAATGCCAAGCCCACCATGGTGCGCCGTCCGCCCACCATCCTTGGCAAGGTGATCAGCGTCAACAACCTGGGCACGGTCAAGGCCATGCCAGGGGTGATCGGTGTGTGCGTGCTGCCCGGCGGTGGCGCCATCGTGCCGATTCCACCGGGTGTGGCCGTGATGGCCGAAACCTTCGGCCAGGCCTGGGACGCCGTCAACGCGCTGGACGTGACTTGGGGCGCCGGCACGATCGACGGTGAAAGCAACGCATCCATCACGGCCAAGTTGAAGGCGTCGGTGCCGCCGCTGGGCGTGCCGCCGGTGAGCATCCCGCTGCTGGGCTCGGTGACGATCGACGCGGAGTTCGAGATGGCGCCGCTGTCCCACGCCGCGCTGGAGACCGACTGCGCCATCGTGGACGTCAAGCGCGACGTCAACGGCAACCCGGTCTTCTGCGAAATTTGGGCGCCCATGCAAACGCCGATCGCGGCTGCGCAATCCGTCGCCATCGACCTGGGGTTGCCACCCACCGCGGTGAAAGCCCATGTGATCTCGGCCGGTGGCTCCTTCGGGCGTCGCCTGTTCTGGGACCCGGTGCAGCAAGCAGCGCAAGTGTCCAAAGCGTTGGGATACCCATGCAAGCTGATGTACCACCGGGCCGACGACATGCGCCATGGCCGCATGCGGCCGCCGCAGTACCACCGTGTGCGCGCCACCACCGCCCTGGGGCAGGTGACCTTGTTCGACCACCGCATCGCCAGCCCCCGCCTCGATGGCCGGCATGGCTTCGGTGACCTGGTCACAGCCGCGGTGGCCGCGGTGCCCTCCGTGTTCCAGCAAACACCGGGGAACCTGGGGGTGGAAGAGTTCCTGTTCAAGACGATGGTGTCTTCGCCCTACAACTTCGGCGTCAGCAACCGCCTGCTGCTGCCGGCACCCATCGTCATGAACACGGCCTCGTACCGCTCGGTGCACATCCAGCCAACGCGCTTGTGCGAAGAAATCATGGTCGACGAGCTGGCGAAGGCACTCGGCAAGGACCCTGTGGCTTTCCGCCTGGAGTTCTTGCGCTCGCCCCGCGCCATCGCTTGCCTCAAAGCCGTCGCTGCGGCCGGGCAGTGGGGCAAGGTGATGCCCAGTGGCTTCGCGCAAGGCATCGCTGTGCACCAGGAAACACGCTCCTATACGGCGTGCCTCGTGGAGATCGACGCGCGTCCCGCCATCGCTGGCACGGGCCCCGCCCTGGTCACGAAAGCGGTCATCGCCATCGACGTGGGCAAGCCGATCAACCTCAGCGGCATCGACGCCCAGGTGCAGGGCGCCCTCGCAGAGTCCATCTCCATCGTGTTGAGTTCAGGCCTGCACGTGCAGAACGGCCTGCCGCTGGAGGGCAGCTTTTCGCAGTACCACTTCAGCCGCAATCGCCACTACCCGAAGGATGTCAAGGTCATCGTCATGCCGCCCAACGGCGAAGCCATCGGTGGCTTGGGCGAGGTAGGGCTGTCGGCGTCGAGTGCGGCGATCGCGAACGCCTACGCACGCGCCACAGGCATCAAGCCGCGCAAGTTCCCGCTGTTCTTCCCGGTGGACTTCACCCCATTCCCGCCGGGCAAGCTGCCCACCCGCCCGATGTTGCCCCTGCCCGCTTGAGGAGACTCACCCATGACCATCCAGAATTTCAGCGTCAACGGCAAGCCCGTGTCGGTGGACGCCCCCAACGACATGGCCCTGTTGTGGGTCTTGCGTGACAAGCTCGGCATCACCGGTCCGAAGTACGGTTGCGGCATCAACGTGTGCAAGGCTTGCACGTGCAACGTGAACGGCAAGGCTTTCACGCCGTGCTCGACGCCGGTCTCGGCTGTGCGCGGCCAGAACATCACCACCATCGAAGGCCTGGCCGCAGATGGCACGCTGCACCCGGTGCAACAGGCGTGGCTGGAACTGGACGTCGCGCAATGCGGCTACTGCCAGCCTGGGCAAATCATGGCGGCGGTGGCCCTGCTCAATCGCACCAAGAACCCGACCGACGCGGACATCGACGCCATCGACAACGTCTGCCGCTGCGGCACCTATGGCCGCATCCGCGCGGCCATCAAGCTCGCCGCATCGCGCATGCCTTGAGCGGCGAGGCCACCATGGACAGCCTTGACCAACAGGTGCTCGACGCGACCCTGCGCTGGCACGCGCAAGGGCACCGCTTTGCGCTCGCGACCGTGGCTCGCACATGGGGCTCCGCGCCGCGACAGCCCGGCGCGTGGCTCGCCTTGTGCGACGACGGGCGTGTGCAGGGTTCGGTGTCTGGCGGGTGCATCGAAGACGATCTCATCGAGCGCATGCGCGCAGGCACACTGGCGCAGCCGCAGGGCATGTTCACCGGCCCGGCGAGGCCCACCCTGGTCACCTATGGTGGCAACCGTGAAGCCACCCACCGACATGGCTTGCCCTGTGGTGGCACCTTGGCGCTGGTGGTGGAGCCCGAGCCCGACCTGACCTCGCTGCAGCAATTGCAGCAAGGCATCCAGGCCGGGCGACTGATGCGCCGCCGCGTGGACCTGCGCGACGGCTCGGTCACGGTGATGGAAGCCGACCGCGGGCCAGAGGTTCAGTGGGACGGCGAAGTGCTGACCACCACGCACGGCCCGCGCTGGCGCTTGCTGGTCATCGGGGCGGGGCAGGTCACCCGTTTCCTGGTGCCCATCGCGCAGTCATTGGGCTTCGCGGTGAGCGTGTGTGATCCCCGTCCGGAGCACCACACCGAATGGGATGTGCCCGATGCACCCTGGGTGCCCGGCATGCCGGATGACGTCGTGCTGGCCCTGCGTCCAGACCCCCGCACGGCCGTGGTGGCCCTCACACACGACCCGAAGCTCGATGACCTCGCGCTGATCGAGGCACTGCGGTCCCCGGCGTATTACGTCGGGGCCTTGGGCTCGGTGGCCAGCAACACCACCCGACGGGCCCGCTTGTGCGAGCACTTCGAGCTCAGTGCCGAGGAGGTGGGCCGCCTCCACGGGCCCATCGGCCTGCCGATTGGCAGTCGCACGCCCCCCGAAATCGCCGTGGCCATTGCGGCGGAGCTGGTCGCAGTGCGGCAGGCAGCTGCCGTCGGCGTGCAACCGGCTGAGGCGGCGTGGCCGCCGTCGCGCACACCCGCCTGCCTGATCGGGTGACACGCGGCCCGGCCGCCCTCACCACCCTGCGGGGTCCAGCCGGTAGATGCGGCTGAGCTCGCGGTACAGCGCCGGGTGCTCGGCCGACAACGCGCGGGGCCGTTCGAAAAACACCTCGGTCACGACGGCAAAGAACTCTGCGGGGTCGGTGGCGCCATAAGGGTCGAGGAAGGGCGGGGGGCCGCCGGCGTCCATGGCATCTACTTCGGCACACAGTGCGTCATACGCGGATTGCATGGCCTGAGGCCACGCTGCGACGCTGTCTGGCATTCCCAGATCATGCGCGTCGTTGGTCAAGCCGATCTGTGAGTCCAGCTGGTGCGCGAACTCGTGGATGACGACGTTCCAGCCATCGTGCGGGTCGGCCGCGCCGCGCACGGTGTCGTCCCACGCCAGGATGACTTGGCCTCGGCTCCACGACTCGCCGGAGCGCAGGTCACGCCGGGCTTGCACCACGCCTGCGCCGTCCACTTGCTCATGGTCGACGAGGAAGGCGCTAGGGTAAACAAGGATTTGCCGCAGTGCAGGGAAATAGTCGCCGGGGCGGTTGAGCAGCAACAAACAGGCTTGCGCGGCGATGGTGACGCGCACCTCGTCGGTGATGGCCTGGCCTTGGCAGCCGATGAACGCCTTCTCGGCCAGGAAGACCTGGATGTGTTTCTTGAGCCGCAATTGCAGGTCGGCCGGCAGCAGGGCGATGCCAGGCACGCGCCGGCGCAGGATGCGCCGCCAGGCCAGCGGAAAGGCGTCGGCCTGGGCCCGACTGCGCCGCCAGGCGACCCAGCGCGGCTGGCCGATGAACCAGGCCACCAGCAGCAGGGAGAGGAGGGCGACGATGAGGATGGGCAAGAGGCTGGGCCGGGTCGATGCAACGTGATGGCAATTGTGGGCCGGGCCGGGGCGTTTCAAGGTCGGGCCGCCGTGGCGTGTGCCGCAATGGTGGCCTGAGCACCCCGGTGAAGCCGCCGCATTTCGGGGCATCCGGGTGAAGGCGCCGCCTTAAGATGCGCGAGATGTTCCCTTCCCGTTGAATGCATCACGCACTCAAAAGCCGTGTCCATGCCCCTTGCCCAGCCCGTCCACGAGGACGATGAAGCCCGACGCCTGCGTGCGTTGCGGAGCTACGCCGTGCTGGACACCGGCGCCGAACAGGCGTACGACGACCTCACCGCGCTGGCCGCACAGGTCCTGGGTGTGCCAATCGCGCTGGTCAGCCTGATCGACAGCGACCGCCAGTGGTTCAAGTCGCGCCAGGGGCTGGATGTGGACGAAACGCCCCGCTCCCAGGCCTTTTGCGACCACGCCATCCGCGAGCGCGAGGTGATGGTTGTGCCCGACGCGACGCTGGACCCCCGCTTCGCCAGCAACCCACTGGTCACGGGGGACCCTGGCATCCGCTTCTACGCCGGTGCGCCGCTGCTCAACCCGGAGGGCGAGGCCCTGGGTACTTTGTGTGTCATCGACCGACAGCCGCGCGAATTCGGTGAGCACCAGCGCGCCACCCTGGCCATGCTGTCGCGCCAGGTCATGGCCCAGCTGGAACTGCGCAAGCGCCATGTTGCCTTGTCGGTGGCGCTGGACAGCCTGCAGCGCCACACCCAGTTGCTTGACAACCTCTCGCGCCACGTGCCGGGTGTCATCTACCAATACCGGCTGTACCCCGATGGACGCGCCTGCTTCCCGTATGCCAGCCAGGGGCTGTGGGACATCTACGAGGTCGAACTGGCGGAGGTCGCGGAGAACGCCAGGCTGGTCTTCGAGCGCCTGCACCCCCAAGACCGCGATGCCGTGATGCTGTCCATCCAGGCCTCGGCCTTGACGCTGCAGCCTTGGCGGCACGAGTACCGCGTCGTGCTGCCGCGCCAAGGCGAGCGCTGGCGCCAGGGCGACGCCCAGCCAGAGCGCCTGCCCGACGGGAGCGTGTTGTGGCACGGCTTCATCACCGACATCACCGAGCGCAAGCGCATCGAAGACGTGACCCACCGGCTGGCCTACTTCGACGCGCTCACCGGCCTGCCCAACCGCCGTCTGCTCATCGACCGGCTGGAGCACGCCCTGGGCAGCCAGCAGCGCTCTGGTCAGAAGGGGGCGCTGCTGTTCATCGACCTCGACAACTTCAAGCACATCAACGATGCCCGCGGGCACTCGGTCGGCGACGCGCTCCTGCAGCAGGTGGCCACCCGCCTGGCGGCTTTGCTGCGTCACGACGACACGGTGGCGCGGCTGGGCGGCGACGAGTTCGTCGTGCAGGTGGGCAACCTGGGCCCCGACACCGAGGGCGCGGCCCGCCAGGCCCGCGCGGTCGCGGAAAAGGTGCGCGGCGTGCTGGAGAGCCGCTACGACATCGATGGCTTCTCCTACAACAGCTCGGGCAGCATTGGCATCACGGTGTTCCCGCGCGGTGACGAGGGCGTGGACGACCTGCTGCGCGAGGCCGACACGGCCATGTACCGCGCCAAGGCGGGGGGGCGCAACCGCATCGAGTTTTTCGAGGCTGGCATGCAGATCGAGGTCGAGGAGCGCCTGGCCATCGAGCACGACATGCAGGACGGCATCGCGCTGGGCCAGTTCGATGTGCACGTCCAGCCCCAGGTCGACGCCGAAGGTGCGGTCGTGGGTGGCGAGTTGCTGATGCGCTGGACCCACCCGGTGCGCGGCATCGTGCCGCCCAACCAGTTCATTCCGCTGGCCGAGGAATCCGCTCTCATCCTGCGGTTGGGCGACCTGGTGCTGCAGCGCGCCTGCGAGGCCCTGGCCCACATCCAGCGCCGGGGCCTGTGCCTCGATTTGTCCGTCAACGTGAGCCCGCGCCAATTCCGCCGCGCCGATTTCGTGGGCCGCGTGCGCGATGCCCTGTCGCGCGCCGGTGCCCGGGCCGACGGGCTGATCCTGGAGGTGACCGAAGGCCTGCTGATCGAGAACTGGGCCGACACCGTCTCGCGCATGGACGAGTTGGTGGCCATGGGCCTGCGCTTCTCCATCGACGACTTCGGCACGGGTTACTCGAGCCTGGCCTACCTCAAGAAGCTGCCGCTGTACGAGCTGAAAATCGACCGCACCTTCGTGCGCGACACCCCCGATGACCCGAACGACACGGCCATCGTGGAGGCGATTTTGTCGGTGTCCAAGCACCTGGGGCTGCGCGTGGTGGCCGAGGGTGTGGAAACCGCCGAGCAGGCCGCTTTCCTGCGCAGCCGCGGCTGTGACTGCCTGCAGGGCTACCTGTACGGCCGGCCTGAGCCGCTTGGCGCTTGGCTGGACCGCCTGGCCGACCTCAGCGCTGCACCATCTTCTGCGCCTGGCGGATGAAGGCTTCGGTGTCTTCGCGCCGATCTGCGTTGTCCACCAGGCTGTCCACTTTCATTGGCACCTCCACGCCCTTGCGGCAGGCCGGCCGTGCCTTCATGGCGTCCAGCCAACGCTGCAGGTGCGTCAGCCCGTCGACGGACACGCCGGACCAGCGGTGTGTGCGCACCCAGCACCAGTGGGCGATGTCCGCGATCGAGTAATCGCCCGCCAGCCATTCTTCCTTGGCCAGTTGGCCATCGAGCACCTCGAAGAGGCGGCGCGACTCGTTCTGGTAGCGGTCGATGGCAGGCTGGATCTTCTCGGGAAAGTAGCGGTAGAAGACATTGGCCTGGCCCATCATCGGCCCGACGCCGCCCATCTGGAACATCAGCCACTGGATGACGCGTGAGCGGCCCTTGGCGTCGGTGGGCATCAGGCGCCCCGTTTTCTCGGCCAGGTAGATGAGGATGGCGCCCGACTCGAACACGGCGAAGTCGTCGGCCTCGCGGTCCACGATGGTCGGGATGCGGCCATTGGGGTTGAGCGCCAGGTACCAGGGCTGCTTTTGTTCGTTCTGGCTCAGGTCCATGGGGTGCACCGTGTAAGGCAGGCCCAGCTCTTCGAGGGCGACGGAGGCCTTCCAGCCGTTGGGCGTGGCGGCGGTGTAGAGGTCGATCATGGGTGTCCTTTCAGGGAGCAACGCCCGTGTGCGGGCTGGGCGAGCAGGTCATGCAGACAGGCTGGGGCGGCTGGCCAGGGCCTCGCGCCAGCGGCGGATGTTCGGGTGCGTCTCCAGCGGCTTGAGCCGCACCACGCGGGCAAAATCGACCATGACCACGGCGGTGATGTCGGCGATGCTGAAACGGTCGGTGGCCACGAAGTCCCGGCTGGCGAGGTGGGCGTCGAGGACATCGAAAAAGCGTTGCGCGCGCGCCAGGCCGCGTTGCGCCAGCTCGGGGATTTGGTCGACCGCGGCGGGGCCGGTCAGCGCGCGGCCCTTCATGGCCGGTGCGCTGTTGCGCAGGGCCTCGGCGATGGCCAGCAGGCCCTCGAACTCCGTGCGGCTGTTCCAGCTGGCGATCTCGGCTTTCTCCACGGGTGTGCGGCCCATCAGGGGTGGTTCGGGGTATGCAGCCTCGGCCCAGGCCGCGATGGCGGCGTTGTCTTGCAGCACGGTGCCATCGTCGAGTTGCAAGGCGGGCACGGTGCACTGCGGGTTGAGCGCACGGAAGGCCTCGCCGAGGTGCTCGCCCGTCATCAGGTTGACCTGCACGTTTCGGCACGCGATGCCCTTCTCCGCCAGCAGAATGCGGGCGCGGCGGGGGCTGGGCGCCATGGTGAAGTCGTAGAGCGTTGGCATGCGTGGCGTCTTTCCTGAGCAATGGGTGACGGCATCTTGCCCGAAGGCGGACGCTGCTGCCTCCGGGTCCGCCCTCGGGCGGGCGCGGCTTGTCATCATGGGGTCAAGTGCGTGGGCGATAAGCCTCACCCATGTCGGACGAATCATTCCCCCGGGCTCAGCGCCCGCATGCGCCCTTCTGGCGCATGGCCCTGGTGTTCTTGCTGATCCTGGCCACCCTGCAAGGGGGCTGGTCGGCTTTGCGGGGCTCGGCGGCAGAGCGCGCCGTGATCGACCTCGCCACCGTGGGCACTGCGGTGGCCCTGGTGAACCGGCTCACGCCGGAGGTGGCTGCGCGGGCCCATGGCGCTCGCATCCAGGCGGCAGGCGGTGGCATCAATGTGCTCAACGGTTGCGAGGGGACCGAGGTGCTGTTCCTGCTGTGGGCCGCGCTGCTGGCGGCCCCGCTGTCGTGGCAGTGGCGCATTCAGGGTGCGGTGCTGGGGGCGGTGTGGGTGTTCGCGCTCAACCAGGTGCGCCTGCTGGCCCTGTTCTACAGCTACCGCAGCAACCGACCCATGTTCGACCTGCTGCATGGTTTGGTGGCTCCTGCGGTGCTGGTGGCGGCCACCCTCTTGTTCGTGGCGTGGGTTCACCGGCGCCACGGTGCGCTGCCTGGCCAGGCCCGCCCAGGGGGCGCCGGAGGCGCGGATGCCCTCTGAGCCGCACGTGCCAGCCCGCCTGCAGGCCTTCGCCTGGCGCTTCGTGCCTTGCCTGGCCATCGTGCTGATGGCTGCGTCGCGCTGGGGGCAGCCCCTGGCCGAGGCCTTGCTGCCCTGGATCGCCAGCGAGATCCATGCGCTGGACAACACCTACCGCATCGTGTCGCTCGACGTCGTGCAACGCGGCGGCGAGGCGCTCATCCGCATCGTCGTGACGCTGGCGCGCTGCGTCGTGCTGCCCGACGGTGCGCATTGCGCCGACCCGCGCGCACAGGCCCAGGTGTCCACCTTGCTCGGCCACCTGACCCTGCCGCCGTCCCTGGCCGTGGCTGCCGTGCTGGCGTGGCCGCCAGCGTCGTGGCGCGAGCTGGCTTGGCGGGCGCCGCTGTTGGCGATGGGGCTGTCGATGTTGCTGGCGCTGGACGTGCCCATGGTGCTCTGGGCCTCGCTGTGGCAGCTGCACGTCGAGGCTTTCGCGCCCGGCCTGTTCTCGCCCTTGCTGATGTGGTTGGACTTTTTGCAAAGCGGCGGCCGCATGGCCCTGGCGCTCGTGTGCGCCGCCGGCGTGTTGGCAGCGGCCCGCGCGCTGGCCAGGTGCGGCGCTGCGGGCCCTCAAAGCTGAGCGCGGCCCTGCCTATGCTCCTGCCGCTGCCACCAGGCCTGCACACCCAGCAGCAGTGCCAACAGCAGTGCGGCCCACTCCGGCAGGGTGGGTACATCGCCGTCCGACGGCTCTGACACCGCATTGGCGACGGTGGTGACCACGGTGTTGGAGCCGCTGGCGAGGTTGTTGGCGTCGCCCCCGTAACTGGCGCTCAGGCTGTGGCTGCCGGCCGACAGGCTGCCGACCGTCAGGCTGGCCGAGCCATTGCTCAGGGCGGCGCTGCCCAGGGCGGTGTTGCCATCGAAGAAGTTCACGGTACCGCCGGGCTGGTAGCCCGTCACCAGGGCCGTCAGGGTCACGGCCTGCCCCGCGTACACCTGTCCCGGTGAGATGCTCAACGTGGTGCTGGTGCTGCTGGCGTTGACAGCCACCGGCGCGCTGGACGAGGTGCTGGGCGCGTTGCCAGCGTCGCCCGAGTACACCGCGCTGATGTTGTGCGAGCCCACGCTCAGCTGGTTGCTGCTGCGCGACGCGACGCCGTTGACCACCGCGACGGGCCCGCCCAGGTTGCTGGCGCCATCCATGAACTGTACGGTGCCCGTGGGGGCGTTGCCGGCCACGCTGGCGGTCAGCGTCACGGCCTGGCCGACGGTGACCAGGGTGGGGGTGATGCTGAGGCTCGTCGTGGTGGTGGCGAGCACGGTCACGGTCGTGGCGGGTGACGTGCTGGGCTGGCGGGTCTTGTCGCCCGAGTACGCTGCCGCCAGGCTGTGGCTGCCGACGCCAAGGTCCGTCGTGCTCAAGGTGGCCGTGCCATTGCTCAGGGCCACGGGTGCGCCGAGGTTGTTGCCGTTGTCGGTGAACTGCACGGTGCCGGTGGCACCGGTGCCTGACACGGTCGCAGTCAGGGTGAGGCTCTGCCCAGCACTCAGGCGGGTGGCCGAGGCGCTCAGGGCTGTGCTCGTGGGGGCGAGGGTGTCGGTGTAGCCGTTGACGAACACCGCGCCGTTGACGGTGCCCAGGCCCGTGACTTGGTTGTAGCGGGGTGTACTGCTGCTGGCCGAGAACCCATTCTGCCCCGGCACGCTGTTGTTGCCCGAGGTGATCAGGTTGTAGTACGCCTTGCCCGTGCTGGCCTGCAGGTTGGCCAGGCCGTAGAGCGTGGGGTTGATGTTGCCCAGGCGGTAGCCCGTTCTTTGGCCCACCATGGCGAGGATGCCCGCCAACGCCGGCGCCGATGCCGAGGTGCCACCGACGACGTAAGTCGTCGGCGTGCGGCCTGCGTTGTCGCTGGAGGTGACCAGGTAGCCCACGCGGGTCGATGCGTTCAGGGACACATCGGGCACATCACGGCGGCCATCGGCGGGCACCCCTGCGGTGTTTTGCCAACTTGGCTTGGCAAACCGCGTGCTGGCGCCGCCGCCCGATGACAACAGCCCCGAGCCCCCATTGGCGCCGCTTTCGTTCCAGGCCACCTCCGGGATGTAGGACAGGGCGGAGGCGCCGCCCGCATCGTTGCTGCCGGACCACCACGTCGAGGGGCTGGCCGTGTCGTTGAACTGGGTGCCGCCCACACAGGTGCTGTACTGCGAGGTGCACATGCCGTTGACGCCCAACCCGCGGGTCGCGGTGGTGGCGTTGGCCACGTCGCAGCCGGCGGCGCCACTGTCGCCAGATGACACCACGACCGTCTGCCCCTGCGCCGCCGCCTGCTGCCACAGGTTGTTGTACAGGTTCACGCCAGCCACACCCAGGAGGCTTTCGCACAGGCCGTAGCTGACGCTGATGACGTCGCCGATGTTGTTGTTGACCGCGTACTGGGCCGACAGCGTGATGCCGTCGCTCGTCGCCGTGTTGGCCGTCGTCACGAACTTCACGGTGGCTTGCGTGGCCACGGCCCCCGCCCATTCCACGTCGAGGTTGGACTCGAGTTCATCGCCCGACACGAACCCCGGCGCCGTGCCGCCGTAAATGATCTGTGGCGCGTTGCTGGGCAGCGCCATGCTGCTGCGGAACTGGGTGACGTCGCTCAGTGTGATGTTGCTGCGGCCGATGACGGTGATCGTGCGGCCACTGCCGTTGAGCCCCTGGGCCAGCACCGATTTGAGGTTGTAGATGGTGTGGAAGTCACCGGCAGCCAGGTAGTGGGCGTTGCCATAGGTGGCCAGGGGCGTGGCCAGGTGCTGCGGCTTGCTGCGGAAATCGTGCAGCGAAGCGACACCCGCGACCACCTCGGCCAATGCCGCGGGCAACTGCACCGGGTCGGCATGGGCGATGTGGCGGGCGCCGTCGCGTTCGTAGTAGCGCAGCGTCACGCCGAAGGCCTCGCGCACCTGTCGCGCGTTGCCGCTGAAGACAATGCTGCGACGACCGGCGCCGACCTCATCGACCCGGAAGCCTTGCTGCGTCAGCCATGCTGTGATGGCGTCGATGTCGGACTGGGCCACGCCAAATCGCCGGGCGAAATCTTCGGGGCTGAGCCACTGGCGGTAGGCGGGTGATTGGGGGTCTTGCTGGTCTTGCTGCAAGGCCGCGAGCGCTTGCGCTTGCGCCTCGCTGGGCTGCAGCACCAGCACCATCTGCTCCAGGCGCAGGGCGTCGTCTACCGGGCCGCGGTCGTCTTGGGGTCGTGCGCGCGGGTGGACGCTGTCCGGGCGCGCGATGCGCTCGTCGTTGCGTACCTCCCGCAGCACGCGGGCCGGCACGGGTGCGTCCTGGGCGGCAGCGCGGGCCGCGTCGTTGGCAGCGCGCAGCCACCCGGGCGAACCTGCCACCGCCAAGCACAGCGCCCAGCCCAGCCATGGGAGGCGGCGGGGCTGCGACGCGAAGGCCTGAGGGGCATGTGGGTGGGACGCGTTGGGCATGGCGGGCGGTGGTAGAGCGACAGACAGGGGCGCACGCTTCACGCACCACGCGCACCACGCGTCACGCCGTGTTGGACCTTAGCGGGCGCGCAAGTAGCCCCCGTGAGCGACCCTGATCCGATCCGATCAACCGGATTCGGGGGGCATGGCAAGGCTGGCGTTAAACCCCTGCGTCAGAAAGGGCTTCGCCCCCCGCAAAGAGCCCATGTCGCGTACAAGGACACACCCACCACAAGAAGGACCTGACCCCCATGACAAAAACCCTGTCTACGTCTCTGTTGGGCGGCGCCCTGGCCGCGGTCGTTGTCGCTTCACTGCCCGCCTTGGTCGCGCATGCGCAGGCCAGCACCCCCGCCGAGCAGGTCGATGCCCTCGAAGCTCTGGCCGGCAAACACCCTGGCATGCGCCGTTCGGGCGCCAAAGGCATCTGCGCCAGCGGCCACTTCACGGGCAATGCCGTGGGGCGCTCGCTGTCCAGCGCCTCGGTGTTCTCCGGCGACAAAGTGCCGGTCGTGGCGCGTTTCTCGGTGGGCGGCGGCAACCCCAAAGCCAGCGACAAAGGCAAGACAGTTCGCGGCCTGGCGCTGCAGTTCATGCTGCCCAAGGGGGAGCAATGGATGATGGCCAACATCTCTGCACCGGTGTTTTTTGTGGCCCGCATGGAAGATTTCGTGCCCTTTGTGCAGGCCCGCGTCAACGACCCGGCCACCGGCAAGCCCGACCCCGCCAAACTCAAGGCGTACAACGACGCCCACCCGGAGAGCCTGCGCCAAGGCGCCTACCTGGCCAAGACGCCCGTGCCAGCCAGCTACGCAAGCGCGCAGTATTGGGGTGTGAACGCGTTCGAGCTGGTCAATGCCAAGGGCCAAAGCCAGTTCGTGCGTTGGCAGTTCGTGCCCTCTGCTGGCGTGGTGGGCCTGAGCGATGAGCAGCTCAAGGCCATGCCCGACCAGTTCTTGTTCGACGAGCTGCGCAAGCGCGTGGCCGAGGGCCCTGTGTCATTCGACTTCAAGCTGCAGCTGGCGCAAGCCGGCGATACCCTGGTTGACCCGACCCAGGCCTGGCCCGAGAGCCGCACGGTGGTGCCGGCCGGCACGCTGGTGATCGACAAGGTGGAGGCCGACATGGGCGGCGCTTGCGACAAGATCACCTTCAACCCGCTGGTGTTGCCCAAGGGCATCAAGGCGTCTGCCGACCCGATCCTGGCGGCACGTCCGGCCTCGTATGGCGTGTCCCTGGGCCGCCGTCTGGGCGAAGCCGCGAAGTGAGCGCTCAGGCGTCGTGCGGGTCGTCCAGCACGCCGCCATCCTGCATCAGGTCGATCTGCTGGCGCAGCAGGCCCGTCTGCTGCGCCCAGTAGCTGCCCTGGGCGAACCACGGGAAGGCAGCCGGGAAGGCCGGGTCCGACCAGCGGCGCGCCAGCCAGGCGCTGTGGTGCACCAGGCGCAGCGTGCGCAGCGGCTCAATGAGGGCCAGCTCGCGCCAGTCGAAATCGGCCACAGACTCGTAGCCGTCCATCAAGGCGCCCAACTGGGCCTGGCGCTCACGCGGGTCACCGCTCACCAGCATCCACAGGTCTTGCACGGCGGGGGCCATGCAGGCGTCGTCGAGGTCGACGAAGTGCGGGCCCTCGGGCGTCCACAGCACGTTGCCGGGGTGGCAGTCGCCGTGGGTGCGGCGCCAGCGCAGGCCATCGATGCGATCGAATGCCGCCTGGGCCAGATCGAGCGCATCGTCTGCGGCCGACAGCCAAGCCGCGCGTTGGTCCAGCGGGATGGCCTCGTGCTCGACCAGCCATTGCCGCGCTGCTCGGCCCGTGTGGGCCACGTCCAGGCGCGTGCGGTGTGTGAAGGGCCGGCGAGCGCCCACGGAATGCAGGCGCGCCAGGAAGCGGCCCAGCCAGCGCAGCACGTCGGGATCGTCGAGTTCCGGAGAACGCCCGCCCCGGCGCGGGCTGACCGACAGGCGGTGGCCGCCGAAGTGCCCCAGGGTGGGCGGCATGCCCGCCACCGCGGCAGGGCCGCGCGCCGCGAGCGTATCGATGCTCAGCGTGAGTGGTGGCACGGCCGGCACTTCGGCGTCGGCCAGCTCCTGCGCGAAGGCATGTTCTTCGAGGATTTGCGCATCGCTCCAGCGTTCGGGGCGATAGAACTTGGCGACCACGAAGCCGCCGTCTTCCAAGCCAACCTGGAAGACGCGGTTTTCATAGGAATTGAGCGTCAGCAGGCGGCCGTCGACCCGGTGGCCCAGCGCTTCGAGTGCGTCGAGGGTGAGGTCGGGTGTGAGGTCGTCGTAGGGCTGGCGGGACGGGGGCAGGTCGGCATGCATGCGGCATCTTACGGCGCTGCCACGCATGCTGCGGGCCATCGCCGAGCCGCCCTCGGGTTGCCCTCCGGCCGCATCAGTCCAATTGGGCGGCGGCTTGCATGGCCTTGAGCAGGGCCAGGTTGATGTCGCCAAAGCCCATCATCAGGCTGTCGGCAGCCTCCTGGATCTCGAAGCGGTCGCTGCCCTCCATGGCCTGCACGAGCTTGAAGTAAGGCTCGTAGGGGCCGGTGTGCTCGGCCAGCGCCTGGTAGACGCGCTCGGGCACGGGGATGGTTTTCAGCAGCTCGCTGAAAGGCTGGCGGAACATGCGGTCGAGCAGCGAGAACACGCCGCAGATGAACAGCTCGTTGCGCATGTCCTCGTCGCCGCTCACGCGGGCGAGTTCCTCCATGAACAGGCCACGTCGCACGGCAGCGAACATCACCGGCTTCATGTTCGGGTCCTTGGATGCGGTGGCCAGCAGCAGCGCCAGCCAGCGCTTGAGCCGCTGGTAGCCCAGGATCATGATGGCGTGGCGGAAGGAACTGATCTCCACCGACAGGCCGAAAGCCGGTGAATTGATGTAGCGCATCAGCTTGTAGGCCAGCGGCGGGTCGCGTTTGAGTGTGTGCTCCAGCACCTCGATGTCTTCCTGGCGATGCACCTGGTCGATGAGCATCACGATGACCTGCAGCGCGGGCTGGTCTGCGGGCTTGCTGGATTCCTGGATCACGTCGTCGATGGGCCAGCCAAGCACCGCGGTGGCACCGTGGCGGAAGGCGTTTTCCATCTCGCCGATGGTGCGCACGCCGGCCTGGATGCTCGCAATCGCGCGGACGTTGCCTGCGCCAGGGCTGGCATCTGGTGGCGCACTTTGTGCGGTGCCCTGTGCTTCGTTGCGACGATCATCGTCGTAGTCGATGATGGAGTGCTTGAAGCAGGGCAGCACAGCGCGAGGCAGTGCCTGCAGGGGCCTGCCCTTGAGGAGCAGCGTGTTGCCGTTGGCATGCAGCGTGTGCAGCGCCTCGACGTGGGCCTCGTCGCTCGCCATGAAGGCGGGGATCTCCAGCAGGATGTGGCTGCCGGGTTGGGCGTGCATGAGATCTTGCAGCAGGCTTTCGCTGGCGACGTTCAGCCACAAGGCTTGTCCACCCACGGGCCAGGCCTCCGCCAGGGCCTGCAGCAGCAAGCCGGCATCCAGCTGGCTGCCTTGCTGCAGCGGCCAGACGGTCAGCCGCGTGGCACTGACGCTGCGGTTGCGGTCGATGACAGGGCTGTAGGCGAGGGCGGTCTGGCCCAGGATGGCGTGGTCCATGCGTTTGTTTTTCTTAGGCTTAGCCGTTGATGTACTGGAACAGCGAGAGCTTCTGCACCGAGGCGTAGCTTTGCAGCGCTGCCTGGTAGCCCGTCTGTCGGTTCTGGAAACTGGAGATCGCGGCCGTCATGTCAAGGTCTTCAGCGTTGGATTTCTCGGTGGCCGCCGCCTGCTTGAGCGTTTCGATGCGGCTTTCGATGCCATCCATGCGGTTGAGCGATTCGCCCACGGCTGAGCGTGCAGCCTGGAGGTTGCCCATGAGGCTGTCGACTTCCGTCAGGCCGGTGTTGACTGCCTGTTGCACACTGCTTCCGCTGGCATTGGCTTGGCTCAACGCGGCGATGGTGCGGTCCAGGCTGCTGAACAAGTTGAGGTCGTTCCTCGCCTCGCCAATGTTGAAGCGGTCACCGTCGGCCGGCGCGCCCGCGATCGACACCGCCATGCCTTTCCCCGTGATGTCGATGGTCTTGCCGCTGGTGTAAGGCTGGGCCGAGCTCAAGGCCGTGGCCGGTGTGGTCGAGTTGTCGAGCACGTCGTAGGTGGTGACGCCGCCGGCGACATGGAATTGCACACTGTAGCCGGGGCCGTTGCCGCCCGCTGTGGGGTAGGGCAGTTGGGATGGCGCGGTGACCGTGCCGGAGGTGATCCAGCCGCTGCCACTGTTGGCAAGGCCCGTGTTGGCGTTGGTACCCTGTGCGGTGGTGAAGACGCCGTTGCCGCCGCGGGCCTTCAGCCAGACCTGGTCGCCGTCGACGGTCAGGTTCAGCTTCTCGCTGGACGAAGCCAGCGTTTCGCCACCCTGGCCCACGAAGATGACGGACGGGTTGCTGTCCACGAAAGGCGGCGTGGCCGAGCCTTGGCCGCCGAACACGAAGCCACCGCCGCCGTCGGAGCGGTTGGCCACAGACAGCAGCTGGTTGCGAATTTCGCGCAGCTTGGTGGCCAGGGCCTTGCGCTCGCCATCGCTGTAGGTGCCGTTGCCCGCCGCCACCAAGGTTTCGCGGGCGCTCTGCATGAGCTCGACCGCATCGCCCAGGGCGGACTCGGTGATGGCCATCACGTTACGGCTGGCCTCGAGCGAGCGCTTGTTGGCGTCGCTGCGCGCGATGCTGGCCAAGGCGCGCTCGGCACGGGCTGCGGCGGTGGGATCGTCGCTGGCGGCGTTCACACGTTTGCCAGAGGTCAACTGCATCTGCGACTCGCTGAGGTCCTGTTGGCGCTTCTGCAGGTTCTGGATCGAGGTGTCGTAGGCGTAGGCGGTGGCGATGCGCATGGTCAAACTCCTCAGCCGCGGGCGGTCTGCAGCAGGGTGTCGAACAAAGACTGGGCGATCTGCAGCACCTTGGCTGCGGCCTGGTAGCTCTGCTGGTACTGGATCAGGCGGGCGGCTTCCTCGTCGAGGTTGACGCCGGTGGAACTGGTGAGCGTTTGCTCCGAAGTCTTGGCCAGGGCGCTGGAAATCGAGGCTGCGGTTTTGCCGCCTTGCACGGCCACACCCAGGTTGCCGATCATTTGCGAGTAGGCATCCGTCACGGTCGCATAGGAGGTGCCATCCAGCGTGACCATGGCCTTGTCGCGCAGCGCCAGGAAGGACTGGGCGTTGCCGTTGTTGCTGGCCGGGTAAGTGGTGCGCGCGATGGTGAGTTTGTCGCCCGCACGCGGTACACCCGAGATGCTCAGGTTGAAGAGTTGGCTGCTGGGCGTGGAGGCCGGATCGGCGTCGTTCAGAGGGGTGCCTGCGGTCCAGGTACGCTTGGGCGTGGTGTCCTTGTAGGGGTTGCCTGCGCTGTCCACGAAGCGGTAGGTGAGCTGCGTGGGGTCGGTTGCACTGGTCTCGAAGATCACCGTCAGGCTGTTGGCCGTGGTGGGCAGCGAGGTGGCGAAGTCCGGCGCATTGGCTTGAGGCAAGGCCCGCGCCATGCTCAAGGAGTCGATGCTGGCCGTGCCCGTGTTGGTGGGCAGCACCGATGCCACCAGGGGTGAGGCAGCGGCCAGGCCCTTGGGTTGCGTCAGGTTGAGCTTGATCGTGCTGGCTGAGCCTGGATTGAGGAAGATCTGCGTGCCAACCGGGTTGCCCGCGGCATCGAAGGTGGTTTGCAGCGCGCCGGTGGCGTCCACACCCAGCGACTGCTGCTGGTTGAGCGCATTGGCGAACTGCGACACGAAGGCGTTGAGGTCGCGGCGGGTGGCCGCGATGTCGTTGTCTTGGAACTGGATCAACCCCTTGAGCGCGCCGCCGGTGATCTGGCTGCTGTCGAGGATGCGGCTGGTACCGCCCGTTTGCAGCGCAATGCGGCCCAGCGTGCTGTCAGCGGGGTCGCGCACCACGGTGAGGCTTTGCGCGTTGTTGCTCAACACCAGCAATTGGCCGCCGCCCATGAAGACGTTGAGCGAGCCGTCGTCGGCCTCAACGGTGTTCACCTGCACGAGCTGGCTGAGCTGCTTGATGAGCTGGTCGCGTTGGTCGAGCAAGTCGTTGGCATCGTGACCGACACCTTTCACGCTGGCGATCGCCTGGTTGGAGGCAGCGATCTGCTGGGTCAGACGGTTGATGCTGGCGACGGTGGTCTGCATGTCGGCCACGGTGCCGGCCTGCAGGTCATCGAGCTGCTTGGCGGAGGTGTTGACGCGGCTGACCCAGTCTTGTGCGCGTGCCAGCACCACCTGGCGTGCCGACATGTCCTGCGGCTGGTTGGCCACGTCCACGAAGGCATTGAGCACCTGCTGGGCGGCGTAGCCCAGGCCGCTCTCGCCCGTGGGCAAGGACTTTTCCAGCTGGCTGAGCTTGTCCATGCGTGCCTGGTCGGCAGACGATGCGGACAGGTTGTTGTTGTTCTCGCGGACCAGGAATTCGTTGGTGCTGCGCGTGACCGTGGACACCTTCACGCCGCGGCCGAAGAAGCCGGCGCCCGTGAACATGCCACCCTCGGTTTCCAGCTGCACCTGCTGGCGGCTGTAGCCGGGCGTGTTGACGTTGCTGATGTTGTGGCTGGTCGTGTCCAGCATGGCCTGGTTGGCCTGCATGGCACGGGTGCCGAGTGCGAAGATGCCGCTGCCCATGGTGTCCTCCGCTCAGCGATCAGGCCATGCTGCGCTGGACGCGCAGGGCCGTGTTGATCACCTTGGTGAGCTTGTCCGCATAGGCGGGGTCGGTGGCGTAGCCGGCCTTTTGCAGGCCCTTGGCAAAGCCGCTGGCCGTGTCCGCCTGGGCGACCGTCTGACTGTAGCGTGGGCTCTGGCTGAGCAGGCGGGCGTGGTCCTTGAAGGCGTCGGCGTAAGAGTCATACGCACGGAATTTGGCCGTGACCCTGTGCGCCACCCCGCCGATGTACTCGGTCGTGGTCACTTCAGCGACCTTGCCCTTCCAGTCGGCGCCGGCCTTGATGCCAAACAGGTTGTGGCTGGACGATCCGTCCTTCATCTTGATTTCGTGCCTGCCCCAGCCCGATTCGAGCGCCGCCTGCCCAAGGATGTGGCTGGCGGCCATGCCGGTGGCTGCTTGGGCCTCTTGCGCCGCGGCCTGGTGCTTGCGGATGAACTGCTCCGAGTGGCTCAGGCGTTGGTTGCCGCTGGTGGGCGCACCGGCAGAGGCGGCCGGGGCCGCTGCGGCCGCGCCGCTGTCTGCGGGCGTGTCTGTCCTGCGCAAACCACGCTGGCTCAAGGCGGTGCTCATGCTCAGCCCGGTCAGGGCGTCCCCGCTGGCATCGCCGCCGGTGTCTCCGCTGGTGGCATGGCCGCTCTGGAGGCCCATCTGGCGCTCGAGTTGGCGCACGATCAGATCGCTCAGCCCCCCTGGGCGGCCGGTCATCTGGCCCGCGAATTGGGTGTCCAGCATGCTGGTGCCCATCTCGGTGGCCTGGTTGTCCAGCATGCCGGTGCTCATGGTGGAGGCGCGCATGCTCTTCATCAGCTCCTGCATGAACAGGCTCTCGAGCTGCTTGGCCGTCTCGCGGATGGCGGATTTGGGGCTGGCGCTGGAGCTCGACTTCAGGCGCTCCAGGGAGCGCACGTCCATCGTCAGGCCGGCGTTGGTGCCAGGAATCTGGCCACTGGTGGAATTCAGGCTCATCAGATCACCTCCAGCTCGGCTTGGAGTGCGCCGGCCGCCTTCATGGCTTGCAGGATGGCCAGCAGGTCCTGCGGGTTGGCGCCCAGGGTGTTGAGCGCCTTGACCACATCGGTCAGCTTGCTGCCCGCGGGCAGCTGGATCAGGGCGCCAGGCGCTTGGTTGATCTGGATGTCGTTCTTCTCGGTCACCACGGTCTGGCCGTTGGAGAAGGCACCGGGCTGGCTGACCGAAGGCGTCGAGCTGATCGTCACCGACAGGCTGCCGTGGGCCACCGCGCAGGGGCCCAGGGTCACGGCCTGGTTGATGACGACCGAGCCTGTGCGGGCGTTGATGACGATGCGCGCAGCCGGTGTGGCGCGGTCCACCGAGAGGTTTTCCAAGTCGGCCATGAAGGCCACGCGCTCACCCGAGGCGGTCGGCAGGCGCACGGCGATGCTGCGGCCGCTCAAGGCCTCGGCCGTGCCGGGGCCCTTGGCCTTGTTGATGGCGTTGGCCACTTCGCGGGCGGTGTTGAAATCGTCGGACTGCAGGTCGTACTGGACCACGCTGCCTTGCGCCCAGGGCGTGGGCACGGCGCGCTCGACCGTGGCACCGGAGGGGATGCGGCCCGCGCTGAGCTGGTTGATCTGCACCTTGGCGCCACCGGCCGAAGCACCAGCGCCGGCGATGATGAGGTTGCCCTGGGCCATGGCGTAGATCTGGCCATCGGCGCCCTTGAGGGGCGTGGCGATCAGGGTGCCGCCGCGCAGCGACTTGGCATTGCCCAGCGAGGAGACGTTGACGTCCAGCGGCTGGCCGGGTTGGGCGAAGGGGGGCAGGGAGGCCGTGACCAGCACCGCGGCCACGTTCTTGAGCTGCATGGGCGCACCGGCCGGCACCGTGATGCCCAGCTGCTGCAGCATCGCGTTGATGCTCTGCGTGGTGAAGGGGGTTTGTGCCGTCTGGTCGCCGGTGCCGTCCAGGCCCACGATCAGACCATAGCCCATCAGCTGGTTGGCGCGCACGCCCTGGATGGCGGCGATTTCCTTGAGGCGAACCGCGTGCGCATTGACGGGCCACCACAGTGCTGCAGATGCGGCCAGCAAGGCCAGGGCAATCAGCAGTTTGAGCAAACGGTCTGTGGGGTTCATGGCGCCGACTTCCTTGGGGGTTCGGCTCCATTGTCCGAACCTTTAGAACGGCGAAATGCTCAAAAAGAAGTGCGCAAGCCAGCCTATTTGCTGGGCATCCTGGTTGGCGCCTCGGCCCATCTGCTCGATACGCACGTTCGCCACCTCGGTGGAGGCCACCGTGTTGCCCGGCTGGATGGAGTAGGGGTCGATCTGGCCCGAAAAGCGCAGCACGTCCACGCTCTTGGCCAGCCCGATCTGCTTTTCGCCCGACACGATGAGGTGCCCATTGGGCAGCACCTCGATGACGGTGGCCGTGATGGAGCCCGTGAAGTTGTTGTTGGCCGAGGTGGTGCCTCTGCCATCGAACTTGTTGTTGCTGCTGCCCGCGGCACCCAGCTTGGCCAATTGCGCCACGTTGGCCAGCGGCACCGCCGTGATCTCGCTGCTCACAGAGCCCTTCTTTTCCAGGGTGCTGGACGTCTCGGTTTTGGCCGTGATTTTTTCCGAGATGGTGATGGTGATGATGTCGCCCACCATGCGCGCGCGGTGGCTTTCGTACAGCGGCCGGTACGCAGCGCTCTGGAACAGCGAGCCGTTCGAAATGGGCGCGTAGGTGGCAGCGGAAGGCCGCACCGCGGTGGGCTGGGCCACATCGACCCGGGGCCTGAGGGTCTCGCAACCGCTCAGCGCCAGTGCGGCTGCGCACAGGGCGAGGGCGCGCAAGGGGAGGAGGCGGTGCAGCATGTTCATCACAGCTGCCCCAGCTTTTGCAGCATCTGGTCCGAGGTCTGGATGGCCTTGGAGTTGAGCTCGTAGGCGCGCTGCGTCTGGATCATCGTCACGAGTTCCTGCACGACGTTGACGTTGGACGTCTCCACGAAGCCTTGCGACAGGCTGCCCAGGTTGGTCGATGTGGGCGTGCCCTGTTGCGGCGGGCCGGAGGAGGCCGTCTCGGAGAACAGGTTCTGGCCCTTCGGGTCGAGGCCGGCGGCGTTGATGAAGTTCGAGAGCTGGAACTGGCCGATCCGCGCAGGCGTGGTCGTGCCCGGCAGGCTGGCCGTGATGACGCCATCGCTGCCGATGGTCAGGTTGGTGGCCGTTGCCGGGATGGTCGCGCCACCCGTGTTCACCGGGTAGCCGGTGTTGGTGACGATGCGGCCCTGGTTGTCGATCTGGAAAGAGCCATCACGCGTGTAGCCAATGGTGCCGTCCGGCAACTCGACCTCGAAGAAGCCCTTGCCCTGGATGGCCACGTCGAGGTTGTTCGACGTCTGCTGCAGGCTGCCCTGCGTGAACTGGCGCGAGGTGGCCACGGCGCGCACACCCAGGCCGGCTTGCAGGCCGGTCGGCAGTGTGGTCTGGTCGGTGGTGTTGGCGCCGCTTTGGCGCAGGTTCTGGTACATCAGGTCTTCGAAAACGGCGTGCGATTGCTTGTAGCCGTTGGTCGAGGCGTTGGCCAGGTTGTTGGAAATGTGGTCCAGCTGGGTTTGCTGGGCTTCCATGCCGGACTTCGATACCCACAGGGAACGCATCATGTTGGGACTCCTTTGGCGTGGCGCCAGTCAATCAGGGTGGCTTGAGCGGGAGCGGTTGTCAGGCGCCGGCCGACAGCAGCTGGGCCGCGGTCTTCTCGTTTTGATCTGCCGTCTGCATCATCTTGGTCTGGGTCTCGTACTGTCGCGACGCCGCGATCATTTGCACCATGGTCTCGATCGGGTTGACGTTGGAGCCTTCCAGCGCGCCTTCTTGCACGCGGGCCACGGCACTGGCGGGCAAGTCGGCGCCATCGGGTGCGCGGAACAGGCCGTCATCGCCACGGGTCAGGGGCCCTTCCGGAATGACCAGCTTGAGCCTGCCCACCGCCGTGCTGCGGCCGTTGACGCCCTTGGCGCTGACCGTGCCGTCGCTGCCGATGCTGACCTCGCTGTCCGTCGGCACCGTGATCGGGCCGCCGTCGCCCATGACCTGGCGCCCGTTGGCTGTCACCAGCGTGCCCTGGGCATCGACCATGAAGGCGCCGAAGCGGGTGTAGGCCTCGGTGCCATCCAGGGCCTGCACGCTCAACCAAGCATTGCCTTGCGCCGCCACGTCCAGCGACCGCCCGGTGACGGTCAGCGGGCCGGGCTTGGCGTCGTAACCCACCGTGGTCTCCAGCGAGTACACGCGGGTGGAGGCGCCGTCGCCACGCACCGGAACTGCGCGCACCGCGTGCAGCTGCGCCCGAAAGCCCGTGGTGTTGACGTTGGCCAGGTTGTTGGAAAGCACATCCTGCTGCGCCATGTTGGTCTTGGCGCCGGCCATGCTGAGGTAGATCATGCGGTCCATGGCGTGCTCCTAAAGCGCATCAGCGCAGGTTCACCAGGGTCTGCAGGACCTGGTCTTCCGTTTTGATGGTCTGGGCATTGGCCTGGTAGGCCCGCTGCGCCACGATCATGCTGACCAGTTCGCCGGTGAGGTCCACGTTGGACTCTTCCAGCGCACCCGACTGCAGCAAGCCATACACGCCGCTGCCGGGCGCACCCAGTGGCAAGGGCTCACCCGAGGCGTTGGTGGCTTTCCACTCGTTGCCCCCGATGGGCTGCAGGCCGTTGAGGTTCTTGAAGTCGGCCAGTTGCACGCGGGCAATCGCTTTCGATTGGCCGTTGGTGTAGCGCGCCTTGACGGTGCCGTCGGTCTCAATGAGGAAGTCCGACAGGTTGCCCTGGGCGTAGCCGCCACCGGACAGCTCGGTCACGGCGTAGTTGCCGGCGTACTCGGTGGACTTGGAGAGGTCCAGCGTCACGCCCGTCAGCGGCTGGCCGTTCTTGCCACCCGGGATGCTGGGGATGGTGAAGACCGTGCCGGCCGGCAGGGTGCCATCGGCGTTGTAGGTGAAGGTGGCGATCGGTGCCGGGGCGCCGGCCACGGTGTTCACCGAGGCGGCATTGGTGTTGCCGTCGGCGCTGAGGTACACGGACCACTGGCTGCCGGCTGCCGCCACGGGTGGGATGGCGCTGGGGTTGGCGGCCACGGCGTCGGTCACCTTGCGGAAGTAGTAGTTCAAGGCCACGGGCGCACCGTTGTCGCCGTAGGCCGTCTGCGAGGTCACGAAGTTGTAGCTCTTCGAGTTCGAGAAATCGACCGCGACCGCCGGGATGGTGGCCTTGGCGTCCATGTTGGCCGTCATGGTGACGGCGCTGGCCTTTTGCGGCGGCGAGCCATCGTTGCTCAGGCGGATGGGGGAGCCTGCGGGGCCCGAGGGCGCACCGGTGTCGTCCAGGGCCTGGCCCAGCAGCTGGTGCTTTTCGTTGTTGACGATGTAGCCCGAGGCGTCGCGCTTGAACTGGCCGTTGCGGGTGTAGACCGTTTCGCCCTGTGCCGTTTGCATGGCGAAGAAGCCGCGGCCGTTGATGGCCAGGTCCAGGTTGTTCGAGGTGGTGGTGATGTTGCCCTGCGTGAACTGCTGGGCCACCGCGCCAATGCGCGCACCGATGCCGATGCCGTTGCTGCCGCCACCACCCAGCGAGGCCGCGTACATGTCGGCAAACTCGGCCCGCGAAGATTTCGCACCATAGGTGTTGGCGTTGGCCACGTTGTTGCCAATCACTTCCAGGCTCTTGCTGGAGGTGTTCAGGCCGGAGAGTCCTTGCTGGAAGCCCATGGTGATGTCCTTTCGGTGACTGCAGGAAAATCAGGGGTCAGGCGACGGCCTTGACCTTGCTGTAGGCGGTGGAGCCGCTGTTGCGCAGCTCCAGGGTGAGCGTGCCGCTGGAGGTGTTGATGGCGTCGACGGTGTCGGTCATCAGCGTGCTGGCGTTGATGGTGGTGTTGCCGCTGCTGGCCGTGACCTTGAACGTCAGCCCTGCCGTGCCGGTGCCGTCGGGCGGCGTCCACTGGAAGCCCTGTTGGCCCGAGGGCACGCCCGTCTGGTTGACGGAGTCGATGGTGACGCCCGCTGCGTTGATGATGTCGATGCGCACGCTGCTGGCGGCGCCGTCCAGGCTGTAGGCGCCCGTGGCGACCTTGCCTGTGCTGTCGAATGCCAGCTGGTTGCCGTCCAGCAGCACCTGGCGGCCCACCAGGGAGGCGCCCTGCAGCATCTGCATCTGCGCCATGCCGGCGTTCATCGCGCCCATGGTGGTGTTGAGCTTGTCGATCCCTGTGACCGTGTTGATCTGCGCCATCTGGCTGGTCACCTGGGCGTTGTCCATCGGGTTCAGCGGGTCCTGGTTCTGCATCTGCGTGACCAAGAGCTTGAGAAAGCGGTCAGACGCCTCGGAGGCCTGCTGGCTGACCGTCTTGGTGGTCGATGTGGCCGAGGTGGCGGCGTTGGTGCTGTTGACGGCGGTGGTCATGGTGTGTCCTTCGTGTCAGGCCAATGTGTCGGCGCAGGCGGCGTCAGCCGCTTTGGCCCATCTGCAGGGTTTTGCTCAGCAGCGTCTTGGCCGTGTTCATGACCTCGATGTTGTTTTGGTAAGAACGCGAGGCCGAGATCATGTTGACCATCTCCTCCACCGCGTTCACGTTGCTGTAGGTCACATAGCCCTCGGCATCGGCCTGAGGGTGTTTCGGGTCGTGCACACGGCGGCCAGGCGCGTTGTCTTCCGTGATCTGCGACACGTTCACGCCGGCCGTGCCCACATCGCCCATGGGTGTGGTGCTGAACACCACCTGGCGGGCTTTGTAGGCCTGGCGGTCGGGGCCCGCCACCGTGTCGGCGTTGGCCAGGTTGGAGGCCACGACGTTGAGGCGCTGCGTCTGCGCGCTGACCGCGCTGCCAGAAACGTTGAAGATCTTGAACATCGACATGGTGTGCTCCTGTCAGCCGCCCGTCACTGGCCGGTCATGGCCGTGTTCAGCGTGCGAACCTGGCCGTTGATGAAGCGCAACGTGGCCTCGTAGCGCAGGGTGTTGTCGGCGAAGCTGGCGCGCTCGCGGTCCATGTCCACCGTGTTGTTGTCCAGGTTGGTCTGGGCTGCGCTGGCGTAGTTCAACTCGGGGTTGGCGCCTGCGGCCTGGCCGCTGACACCGTTGAGGCCCATGTGGCCGCTTTTGCTGGCCGCCATCTGCAGGCGTGCGCCACCGGCCAGCGGGGCCTGGGCGACGGAGGTCCGCCCGGTGGCCTGGCTGAGTGCGTCGGAAAAATTGAAGTCGCGGGCGGTGTAGCCGGGGGTGTCGGCGTTGGCGATGTTGCTGGCGATCAGGCGCTGGCGTTCCGACCGCAGCGTCAGCGCGGTGGCCTGGAAATTCAGCGAGTCGGTCAGTTGGTTCAGCATCTTCAGGGCCCTCCGGCGGTCACGACATCTGCCGCCTGGTGACTGGCTGGGCCTGCGCTTCCCAGCGGGATGCAGGTTCAGTCAGCATGGGTCCGATGGTGATCCTTCCAGGTCGGAAACATGAGCCGGAATAAAGCGGCAAAGCCCGCGCATTTCTCGCCCTCATGCGGCCGCGGCTTTGCCTACATTGCAACGCATGGACACGCTCGACTCACCCCATCCGCTGTTGCCGGCCCCCTTGCTGGGCATGCCGCTGGGCATGTTGCTGGGCGTGGCGCTTTGCCTGGCGCCCATGGCCGCCCGCGCGCAGGCCGCCACGGTGGGTGCAGAGGCGCTGCAGTCGCAGGTCGAGGGTCTTCTGAAGCAACAACAACTGCCCCAGGGCGGCGCGGCCGATGGCGCTCAGCGGCAGCCCTGGCGTGTGGAAATCACGCTGGGGCAACTCGATCCGCGCCTCAAGCTGGCGCCGTGCGACAAGGTCAAGGCCTATTTGCCTGACAACGCCCAGCTGTGGGGCAAGACCCGTGTGGGCTTGCGTTGCGAGCAGGGCCCGGTACGCTGGAATGTGTACTGGCCGGTCACGGTGAAGGTATGGGGCCAAGCCCTGGTTGCGGCCGTGCCCTTGCGCCCTGGGAACACCGTGGCCCAGGCCGATGTGGTGCTGGGTGAGGTCGATCTGGCTGCCTCTGGTTCGCCCGCGCTCACGCGCATCGCCGACATCGTCGGCCGCACCGTGGTTCGGCCCCTGGAGGCTGGCCAGAGCGTGCGCCAGGACGACGTGAAGTCGCGCCGCTGGTTCGCCATCGGTGACCCGGTGCGCCTGAATGTGCGCGGCGACGGCTTCCTGGTGGCCTCCGAGGGCGTGGCCCTCAGCCCGGGCGACGAGGGTCGTTGCGTGCGCGTGCGCATGGACAATGGCCGGGTGCTGTGCGGGCAGCCCGTGGGCGAGCGCTTGGTGGAGGTCGCCCTGTGACCACACATTTTTTTACCGCCTCCACCCCCCTGTACCCGGGGGTTTCGGCATTTCGGACTAAAGTCGCCCGAGGCCGCGTCGATATCGCGGATGTGACCACTCGGCATCTGCCGGGACCAAGGAGTGCATCATGAAAATCGGCAACCCCCTGGACAAGGCGCTTGGCGTCAGTCCGCGAACGGAATCTGCCTCGACCACCAACACCGCAAACAAGGCCTCTTCGGCCAATGACGCGGTCAGCCAAAGTGCGAAAGTCACGCTGTCTGCGGCCTCCAGCTTCATGGCAGGCAACGAGGGCGTGGTGGACGCCGCGAAGGTGTCCCGCGTCAAGCAGGCCATCGACGACGGCAGCTACAAAGTGAACCCCGAGGTGATCGCTGACAAGCTGATCTCCAACGCCCGTGAGCTGCTGCAGGGCCGCCAGCACTGAGCCTGGCCGGCTGTGAAAGATTGAACGATGTCGCAAGCGCACGCAGCCAACCTGAAAGACGCCGTCCTGGCCCACCTGGGTGAGATCGAATCTCGCCTGGGTGAGCTGGACGCCGCACTGGCTTCGGGCGACGCCGACCGGATCGAATTGCAGTCGCAGGCCTTGAACCTGGGGCTGAACCAAGGCTTGGCCGTGTTCCGCCAGGCCGCCGCATCGGGCGAAGGCCTGTCCAGCGAGGCCCAGCGCCGCCTGAGCCTGGCCCGCACCCGTTGCCTGCAGCAACGCCAGGCCGTGCAACGCGTCACGGCGTCGGTGGGGCGCACCCTGGGCACACTGTTCCCTGCGGAAGGCGACGCCTTTGGCGCGAATGCGGGTGCCACGTACAGCGTGCCTGGGCAAGGCCTGGCCGCGCGGGCGATGAGCGCCTACCGCTGAGCGCTCTCCGTTCCCACGCCCCGCGGTGAGGGCGTTGCACCCACGTGGGTGGGTCAGTCCGCCACCCCCTCCACCACCACCTGCACCCGCTGCCGTCCTTGGAATTCGTCCAGGCTGACGCGGTAGGCCAGTTGCGCCCGCGCGGGCAGGGGCTCGGTGTGGCCGAACCAGATGCCGTCGCGCACATGGCCTTGCACGCGCAGGCTGAGCTTGAGGTGGCGCTCGCCCACCAGGCGCTGGCCCAGCACCTCCACCTCTTCGCTGAACACGGGCGCGTCGAAGCCGGGGCCCCAGACGGCGGCGTCCATCTGAGCCACGGCCTCGGGGGTGAACCATTCGGGCGCCAGCGGGCCGTCGGTGCTGAGCTGGCGGGCCAGCAGGGCGGGTTCGATGCCTTCCTCGGCCACGCGCTGCAGCTCGGCGCGGAACACCTCGAAGCCGTCTTCACGGACCGTGCAACCGGCCGCCATGGCATGGCCACCGAATTTCACGAACAGGCCGGGGTGGCGCTTGCCAATGAGGTCGAGCGCATCGCGCAGGTGAAAGCCCGGGATGGAACGGCCCGAGCCTTTGAGCAGGCCGTCCTGGCCGCGTGCGAACACGAAGGTGGGGCGGTGCAGGCGGTCTTTGATGCGCGAGGCGACGATGCCGACCACGCCTTCGTGGAAGTCGGCGTCGAACAGGGCCAGGGCGGCGGGGGGCTCGCCCTGCGGCATCACGGCGTCCAGCATCAGCTCGGCCTGTTCGCGCATGCCGGACTCCATGTCGCGCCGTTCGCGGTTGATGGCATCGAGCTGGCGGGCCAGGGCCTGGGCGCGGGCTGGGTCGTCGGTCAGAAGGCACTCGATGCCCAGGCCCATTTCCGCCAGGCGCCCGGCGGCATTGATGCGGGGGCCGAGCGCAAAGCCGAAGTCCTGGCTGGTGGCCTTGGCCGGGTCGCGGTTGGCGGCGGCGAACAGGGCCGTGATGCCTGGCTGCATGCGCCCGGCGCGGATGCGCTTGAGGCCCAGGCTGACGAGGCGGCGGTTGTTGTCATCGAGCCGGCCCACGTCAGCGATGGTGCCCAGGGCCACGAGGTCGAGCAGGGCGTCGATGCGGGGTTGGCTGGCGGCCTCGAAGGCGCCGCGGCGGCGCAGCTCGGCGCGCAGGGCGAGCAGCACATAAAACATCACACCGACGCCGACCATGGCCTTGCTGGGGCAGGGGCAGCCCGGCTGGTTGGGGTTCACGATGACGTCGGCCTCGGGCAGGCTGACCTGGCCTTGCGCGTCGATGACGGGGAGGTGGTGGTCGGTGATGAGCACTTTCATGCCCTGGGCGCGCGCGATCTTCACCGCTTCGTGGCTGGCCATGCCGTTGTCCACGGTGACGAGCACGTCGGCGCCGCGGGCGCGGACCATGTCCACGATGGGTGGGGTCAGGCCGTAGCCATGCACGGCGCGGTCGGGCACGACGTAGCCGATCTGTTCAGGTTCGGCGCCCAGCATGCGCAGGCCGCGCAGGCCGGTGGCGCAGGCGGTGGCGCCGTCGCAGTCGTAGTCGGCCACGATGCAGATGCGCTGACCTTGCTCGATGGCATCGGCCAGCAGCACGGCGGCCTCGGCGCAGCCTTGGAGCGCATCGGGCGGCAGCAGGCGGGCGGGAGCGTCGTCGAGTTCGTCAGGGGTGCGGATACCGCGGGCGGCGAAAAGGCGTGCCAGCAGCGGCGGCACGCCGGCCTGCTCCAGGCTCCAGGCGCTGCGGGGCGGAACGTCGCGGGGGATGAGTTTCATGCGGGGCGGGGCCGGGTCAGGGGGAAACGGGCTGCGCAGGTGTCACAGCGGGGCCAGGATGGCCGAGGGCAGGGGGGCGGCGCGGCGCGGCCGCAAGGCCTGGAGGGTGCGCTGGACCGCACCCATGAGGCCGCCCCCTCCAGTGGTGCCCGTGCCCAGTGTCACGGCGTGGCGCTCACCGCAGAGTGTGATGCGCACGGCCTGGCCAGCGTCCAGGCGCTTCAATGCGTCGGCCAGCACGGTGGCGTCGAGTTGCTGCCAAGCGTCCACCCACAAAGGCATGTCGTCGGCCATCAAGCCAGCGCGAAGGTCCTCGCACAGGGTCGGGCCCGTGGGCCAGGGTGGCAGCGTGCCCTCGGGCAGCCGGCCGCAGCCGCTGACCCAGAAGGAGTTGACGGTGTGGCGGCCTTCGGCCTCGCGGCGGTCGTTCAGAGGGTGCTGGTAGAGCGACATCTGCACCTCGGATTGCAGACGGCGCAGGGCGCGGGTCACCGCGTGGTCTTGCGGGTCGGCGCTCAGCCACAGGTCGGGGTTGCGTCCGACGACGCGGTCCAGCGATGCGGTGGGCAGGCCGTCCAGGGAGGGGTGACTGGCGTACCAGCGCGTGGGCGCGCCCCATTGCAACTGCCAGCCGTCGTCTTCGAACAGCGGGCGCACGGCTTCGAGCAGGGCGCGCGAGCTGGCTTCGTCCAGGCCGAGCGCGTTGGGGTCCAGCAGGGTGAAGTGCTCCCGCCCCATCAGCCAGTGGCTGGGGCTGAGCAAGGCCCAGGAGGTCCCCGTGTCGAGCTGCAAGCCGTCTTGGGCGGCCCACCAGTGCGCCCAGGGCAAGCGGCCATCGGTGTCCGGGCCCACGGGCCAGCCCAGGGCGGCGGCCAGCACACGCTCGTGCGGCATCGAGAGGGCGTACTCGTCGCCTTCGCTGCGCGCCAGCACCTCCAGGCGTGAGGCGAGCGTGCGCAGGTGGGGCAGCCGGCCCTCGGCGTCCAGGTGGGGCAGGGCGTGCTGGCAGGGCTCGGAGAGGCTCGCGGCGAAGGGAATGAGCCAGTGCGGGGCTGCACCCTGCGGCGGCAGGCGGGATGGGGCGTCGGTGGTGGGCATGGCGTGCGTTGGCGTGGCCCCTGATTATCGAGTGGGTACACTCCCCCCAACATGAATTTACCTTTCGAATTGCCCTACGAGTGGCGCGTGGGCTGGCGCTACACACGCGCCGCCCGCTCGGCCCGCCGCAATGGCTTCATTTCTTTCATCTCCGGGGTGTCGGTGCTGGGCATCGCTTTGGGGGTGGCGGCCCTGATCATCGTGCTGTCGGTGATGAACGGCTTCCAGAAGGAAGTGCGCGACCGCATGCTGTCGGTCATTGCGCACGTCGAGATCCTGGACACATCGGGCATCGGCCTGCGCGACTGGCAGGCCCTGGCTGCAGAGGCCAAGAAAAACCCAGCCGTGACCGGTGCGGCCCCCTTCGTGCCCGCGCAGGCCCTCATCGCCCGCGGGGAGGACATGCGGGGCAGCGTGGTGCGCGGCATCTTGCCGCAGGCCGAGGCCACCGTCACGCCACTGGCTGCCGCCATGAAAGACACCTTCGCGCGCCTGACGCCGGGCGGCTGGGGCGTGGTCATCGGTCAAGAGATGGCGCGCTCTTTGGGGGTCATGGAGGGCGACTCGCTCACCCTGGTGGCGCCCAGCGGCCAGGTCACGCCAGCTGGCGTGGTGCCTCGGGTGAAGCAAGTCACCGTGGTCGGCACCTTCAGCGCGGGCCACTACGAGTACGACAACGGCCTGGTGATGATGCACATCGACGATGCCGCCCGTTTGTTCCGCACCGGTGGCCCTGCCGGCGTGCAGTTGAAGCTCAAAGACCCCCAAGACGCCCGCCTGGTGGCCGCGCAGCTCTCCGACAGCCTGGGCGGTGACGTGCTGGTGCGCGACTGGACGCGCACCAACCGCAACTGGTTCGATGCGGTGCAGGTGGAAAAGCGCATGATGTTCATCATCCTGACGCTCATTGTGGCCGTGGCCGCCTTCAACCTCGTCTCCACCCTGGTGATGACGGTGACGGACAAGCAGGCCGACATCGCCATCCTGCGCACCCTGGGCGCCAGCCCGCGATCCATCATGGGCATTTTCATGGTGCAGGGCTCGCTCTCGGGTGTCATGGGCACACTGGGTGGCCTGGGTTTGGGGCTCCTGGTGGCCTGCAACATCGACGTCATCGTGCCGTTCATCGAGCGCTTGCTGGGCGTGCATTTCCTGCCCGGCAGCATCTACTTGATCAGCAAGATGCCATCCGACCCGCAGTCGGCCGACATCGTGCCCATTGCCGTGATTTCGCTGCTGCTCTCCCTGCTGGCCACGCTCTACCCGAGTTGGCGCGCCAGCCGTGTGCAACCTGCCGAGGCCCTGCGATATGAGTGACGCCCACCGCCCCGTCCGCCTGCCCACCGAGCGCCCGCTGCGCGTGCGCAAGGTGCACTCCCTGCGCACCTTCCTGTGGCTGGCGCGTGGCTGGAGCGACTTCATGGACGCCCCCCTGGTCGGCCTGCTGCACGGCGCGGCGATGGGGGCCTTCGGTGGCCTCATCATGTTCCTGGCCTGGGACCGCTTCTGGGTGCTTGCCGGTGCCTTGTCGGCCTTCCTGATGGTCGCGCCCATCCTGTCCACCGGTCTGTACGCCGTCAGCCGGGCGCTGTTGCGGGGCGAAGACGCGGGCTTGGCCACCGTGTGGCAGGTGTGGTCCTCGCTCGACGGCCGTTTGGTGCGCTTCGGCATGCTGCTCACGGCGCTGGGCACGGGCTGGGTGGTGTCGTCGGCGGCGCTCATCACGCTGGGCGTCAAGCCGCCCGTCACCACGCCCAATGACTTCCTGATGCGCGTGGTGCTGGCACCCGATGGCGCACTGTTCGAGATCTGGCTGATCGTGGGCGGGCTGATGGCCGCGCCCGTGTTCGCCTCCAGCGTCGTCGCCATTCCTTTGCTGCTGGACCGCCGCGTGTCCGTCCAAAAGGCCGTGCTCACGAGCTGGAAAGCCGTGATGGCCAACCCCATTTGCCTGAGCCTGTGGGCCGCGATCGTGATGTCGCTGAGCCTGCTCGGGCTGGGCACCCTGATGTTTGGTTTGATCCTCGTGATGCCGATCCTGGGCCATGCCACCTGGCACGCCTACCGCGATCTGGTCGTGCGGGATCCGGGTGAAGCGGGTTGACATGGGTGGATTCACGGAAGAACAGATTGCGCAGTGGGGGCTGACCGTCGGTGTCGGCGGCTTCATCCTGTACATGATGTTCATCATCTTGCAGCTGGCCCGCGAGTCGAAGGCCGGTAAGTTCGGCACCTTCGTGCTGTTCCTGGTGTTGGGCTTCGGCGTGCTCGGCTTTGTGGCCAAGAACGTCATCGCTTGGCTGTTGAACATCTGAGGCAGCCATGACCGACCCCTCATCCACCCCCATCCTCGATGCGCGCGGACTGGTGCGGCGCTTCCACGAAGGCCCGCTGGACGTCACCGTGCTCGACGGCGTGGACCTCAGCGTGGCCCGCGGTGACACCCTGGCCGTGGTTGGCACCTCCGGCTCTGGCAAGAGCACCCTTTTGCATTTGCTGGGCGGACTGGACGCACCCACCCGAGGCTCGGTGCGGCTGATGGGCCGCGAGCTGGCCGGCATGTCCGCTTCGGAGCAGGGCGCCTGGCGCAACCAGCACCTGGGCTTCATCTACCAGTTCCACCACCTGCTGCCTGAGTTCTCGGCGCTCGACAATGTGGCCATGCCGTTGATGATCCGGCGCATGCCCATCGACCAGGCGCGCGCGCAGGCCGAGACCTGGCTGGACCGCGTGGGCCTGCGCAACCGAGTGGGACACAGGCCCGCCGAGTTGTCAGGGGGTGAGCGCCAGCGCGTGGCCGTGGCCCGCGCCCTGGTGACGCAACCCGCCTGCGTGCTGGCCGACGAACCCACCGGCAACCTCGACCGCCAGACCGCCGACACCGTGTTCGGGCTGATGCTGGAGCTGGCCGCGCAGCAGGGCACGGCACTGGTCATCGTCACCCACGACGGCGAGTTGGCCCTGCGTTGCGCGCAGCGCCGGCGCCTGGTGGGCGGCCGCTTCGCCGACTGAGCCGGACGCGGCTTGACCCTCGGGAGCCTGCACAGCATGGCCGCCTGGATCGACACCCATTGCCACCTCGATGCGCCCGAGTTCGACGCGGACCGTGAGGCCGTGGTGCAGCGTGCACGCGAGGCAGGCGTCGGCCTGATCGTCATCCCCGCGGTCACGCCGCAGACCTTCGAGCCTGCCCGTGATGCCGCCCACCGGTTTGGCGGCGCCTACGCGCTGGGCGTCCACCCACTGTTCGTGCGCCAAGCACCTGACCATGCCATGGCGCAGCTCGACGAGGCCTTGCACCGCTGGCGGGACGACCCGCGTTTGGTGGCGTTGGGCGAGATCGGGCTTGACCACTTCGTGCCCGAGTTGCAAGACGACGCCAGCCGCGCGTTGCAGGAGCGCTTCTATGTCGCGCAGCTGGCGCTGGCCGAGGCCCATGGCTTGCCTGTCATCCTCCATGTGCGGCGCAGCGCCGATGGCCTGCTCAAGCACCTGCGCCGCATGCGCGACGCGGGCCGCCCTGTGCGGGGCGGCATTGCGCACGCCTTCAACGGCAGCACACAGCAAGCCCAAGCCTTCGTCGCGCTTGGTTTCAGGCTGGGTTTTGGCGGCGCCATGACCTTCGAGCGTGCGTTGCAAATCCGCCGCTTGGCGGCTGAGCTGCCGCCTGAGGCCCTCGTGCTGGAGACCGATGCGCCGGACATCCCGCCGCATTGGCTTTACGTGAAGGCCGAATCGCGCGCCTGCGGCGAACGCAGCCGCAACGAGCCTGGCGAGCTGCCCCGCATCGCCCAGACGCTGGCCACGCTGCGCGGCTTGTCGCTGGACGCGTTGCGCGAGTTGACCTCCCGCAACGCGCAGGCGGCCTTGCCCAAGCTTGCGTTGCTGGCACCGGCTTGACGGGCGGCCCTGCCTCGCTGGGCGCTGCTTGCATCATTCCTTCACACCAACCGCCACCCCAACCAAGGCAGCACATGCCCAACCACGAAGGCGGCGCCCACGGCCAGGGCCGCCAGCGTGCTGACCAGCACGGCGCCTGCGGCCACGTCCTTGCACAAACCGATGGCGGGGTGGTGCCCAGGGTGCAGGTGATCGGCCAGGGCTTCGACGGCGGTGTTCAGCAGTTCGGAGCTGACCACAGCGCCCACGGTCAGGGCCATCACGGCCCACCAGACGGCGGGGGCGTGGCTGACTGTCAGCAACGCGGTCACGGCCACGGTGGCCGCAGCGTGGGTGCGCACACTGGCTTCGAGGCGCCAGGCCGCGCGCAGGCCGTTCACCGCATGGCCGAGGCGGGCCACAAAGCCCTGACCCTTCCACGGAGGGCGGTGTGTGTCGCTCACGACCGATTCCGCCCAGCGCGCGTGGCCGGCGCGTGCCTGCGTGGCGCGCAAGTCATGGACGAGCCCCCGTGTTCGACGCCACACCCGCCTGGATGAACGCTGCACGCCAGGCCGCCAGCTTGCGCTCAAACGACCAAGACGCGTTGGCCGGACTGGTCGATGGCAGCTTGAAGACAGGGAGGCCCAAGGCGCGGGTGATGCGCATGTGTTTCGCCGACTCCCCGCCGTTGTGCGCGATGGCCCTGAGCGCGGGCACATCACGGACGAGGCCCGGCAGGTCGTTGAGGTCGGCGTCGCGGATGGCGCTGTCCAGGCTGCCCTCGCGCTCGCAGCCGGCGTAGACGTCCCAGATGGCCAGGCCATGGGCGTGCACCACCGGCAGACGCTGGGCGTAGGGGCGGTGTTGCAGGGCCTCATCGCCAGAAAGCCCCCACAGGGCCGAGAGGATCGGCCAGAAGTGGTTGCGTGGGTGGGCGTAGTACTGCTGGGCTTTCAGCGAGGCGGCGCTGGGGAAGCTGCCCAGTACCAGCAGCCGTGCACCGGGCGCCACCACGGGTGCCAGACCCGACAGTCGTGCCGTGTTCCGGTGTGGATGCGTCTCCAGCCTCATGCCAGCAATGTGCCACATGTGCCAAACTTGGTCGCGATGACCGCCGCCAAAACCGCCCGCTCCAGCACCCACCCCGCCGCCACCCGCAGCCGGGTTACCAGGGCAGCACCCAAGGCAGCACCCAAGGCGCAAGCCCTGCCCGAAGCCACCATCTCCGAACAGGCCGGTGTGCGCTACCTGCACCTCGACACGCCATGGATCCAGGGTGCCATGCGCATCCGCAAGCCTCAGAAGCTGGAGCTGGAGTACATCCAGCGCATGATGGCTTGGCTGCTGCTGCGCGATCCCGATCAGCTCTCCGCCACCCGCACCCTGCACCTGGGTCTGGGCGCCGCCGCCCTGACCAAGTTCTGCCACAGCGAGCTGCGCCTGCCGACCACGGTGGTGGAGCTCAACCCGCAGGTGATCCGAGCCTGCCGCGCGTGGTTCCATCTGCCTGACGATGACGAACGCCTCCACGTCATCGAAGGCGATGCCGACCGCCACGTGCGTGACGATGCCCACATCGCGACCGCCGATGCCCTCTGCGTGGACCTCTATGACCACGAGGCCGCCAGCCCTGCACTGGACGACGAAGCGTTTTACCGCGCCTGCTGGCGGGTGCTGGACGATGGTGGCGTCATGACCGTCAACCTGTTTGGGCGCGATGTCAGCTTCGAGCGCAGCGCCCAGCGCATCGCGGCCGCCTTCGGCGAAGCGCACATGGCCGTGTTCAAGCCGACCTCTGACGGCAACACCATCGTGCTGGCCTGGAAGGGTTTTGACTTGCCGCAACGAGAAGTGCTGGTGCAGAGGGCCGAAACTCTGGAGACCCGCTGGGCGCTGCCCGCGCGAAAATGGGTGAAGCTGCTGTCGGCCTGGACGCCATCGCGTGCGGCTGCCCCCGCCAACCAAGCCGCCGCCGAACCTGCAGACAAGGCTGCAGGCAAACTTGCAGGCAACCCCGCCGGAAAGAAGGCCATCCTGCCATGAGCCCCCACCCTGCCTCCCGCACCGCGACGCCCCGTGTCGCCAGCACGGCCGCACAGGTCCCCGATGCGCACGCCGCACCCAGAGGGCCGCTGGGCTGGCGTCTTTTGCTGGACTGGCTCAGTGCCGACCGCCTGCTGAGCGCCGCCGATGCTGAGTTGGCCGCCCAACGCTTCGCCGCGGGCGACAGCGCCCAGCACCCGCTGGTGCGCATCTCCGGCCTGGGCTTGAAGCGTGCGGACACCGGTGCCGTGCTGGAGTTGGAGCCCCTGACCGAGTGGCTGGCGCGTCGCGTCGGCCTGCCTTACCTGCGCATCGATCCGCTCAAGGTCGATGTGGCCCGCGTGGCCGAGGTCATGTCCATCAACTACGCCGAGCGCCGCAAGGCCTTGCCGGTGCAGGTCAGCCTCCACGACATCACCATCGCAACCAGCGAACCGCTGGACGTGGCCTGGGTGGACGAAATCCTCGCCCACACCAAGAAGACGATCAAGCTGGTGGTGGCCAGCCCGCTGGACTTGCAGCGCTACCGCACCGAGTTTTACACGCTGGCCAAGTCCGTGAAGGATGCCAACAAAAAGACGGGCGACAGCGTTGCGCACAACTTCGAGCAGCTGGTCGAGTTGGGCAGGAGCAATCGACAGCTCGATGCCAACGACCAAGGCATCATCCAGGTGGTCGACTGGCTGTGGCAATACGCCTTCGACCAGCGCGCCTCGGACATCCACCTCGAACCCCGCCGCGAGATGGGCGCCATCCGCTTCCGCATCGACGGCGTGCTGCACACCGTCTACCAGGTGCCGCTGGCGGTGATGCAGGCCATGACCGCGCGCATCAAGCTGCTCGGCCGCATGGACGTGGTTGAAAAGCGCCGCCCGCTCGACGGGCGCATCAAGACGCGCAATCCCGGTGGCGACGAAGTCGAAATGCGCCTGTCCACCATGCCGACCGCCTTCGGCGAGAAGCTGGTGATGCGCATCTTCGATCCAGACAACACCGTCAAGTCTTTCGAGGCGCTCGGCTTCGCGCCTGCCGAGACCAAGATATGGGAAAACCTGGTGGGCCGCCCCCACGGCATCATCCTGGTCACCGGGCCCACGGGTTCGGGCAAGACAACGACGCTGTACTCCACCCTCAAGCGCGTGGCCACGGACGAGGTCAACGTCTGCACCATCGAAGACCCGATCGAAATGATCGAGGCCTCTTTCAACCAGACGCAGGTGCAGCCGGCCATCGACCTGGGGTTCGCCGAAGGTGTGCGCGCCCTCATGCGGCAGGACCCGGACATCATCATGGTCGGCGAAATCCGCGACCTCGAAACGGCTGAAATGGCGATCCAGTCATCGCTGACGGGCCACCTGGTGTTCTCGACCCTGCACACGAACGACGCGGCCTCGGCCATCACCCGCCTGACCGATCTGGGCGTGCCCAGCTACCTCATCAGCGCCACCGTGATCGGCGTGCTGGCCCAGCGCCTGGTGCGCACCTTGTGCCCGCATTGCAAACAGCCTGACACCACCCTGGACGAAGGCACGCTGGCCGATGCCATCAAGCCCTGGCGCATGAACGGCAAGGTCAGCGCCTACAAGCCTGTGGGCTGCCTGGATTGCCGCATGACCGGCTTCAAGGGCCGCGTGGGCCTGTACGAATTGCTGCCCGTGACGGAGCACATCCGCGGCGCCATGCACCCCACGGTGGACATGGCCGCGTTGCGTCGCACGGCCGCCAAAGAGGGCCTGCGCCCGTTGCGCTTGTCTGGTGTGATGAAGGTGGCCGAGGGCTTGACGACGCTGGACGAGGTCCTGCGCAACACGCCTCAGTGGGAGAGCTGACCCAGTCCTACGAAGGGCTCGATCACCACCTCGCAGTGGATGCCGCCCTGCGGTCGCTGCAGCCAGCGCACCGAGCCGCCGAGTTGCTTGACCCGCTTGCGCACACCCCCCAAGCCCAGGCCATGCGCCCAGCCAGCGGGGTCGGTGCCAATGCCATCGTCACTCACCGACAGGGTCAGGCGGTCGTCGACCAGCGTCATGCTCACCTCCACCGTGCGCGCCCGGGCGTGGCTGATGGCGTTGCTCACCAGCTCCCGCAAGATGCGTGTCAGCGCAGACCACTGAACCATCGTGAGTTGCACGTCGGCATCGGTGTGCATGCGCCAGACGAGGTCACAGCGCGCCACGCTGAGGCGGTGGTCGATGTCGCGCTTCCACTCGCCCGCCGCCTCGTTGAGTGTGTGTGACTGTGCGGCCAGGCCCCGCGTCAGCGTTTTGAGGTCCTGGATGGTGTGGCGGATGTAGTCTTCCATCTCGGGCGACGGTGCCTGGTACATCAGCGTGAGCAGCCGCGCACCAATGTCGTCGTGCAGGTCCTGCGCGATGCGCAGGCGCTCCTCGCTGCGTCCCTGCTCCACAGCCTCGTCGAAAGTGAGCGCTCGGTGCAACTGCTCCATGATGCGGTGCGCCAAGCGGGCGTCTTCGGCGGTGAACAGGTTCTGGCCTCGGCGTGCGTGCTTCAACACCAAGGCGGTGTGTCCCTGGGCGCCGGTGCGCGAACGACAAGGCACTGGCACCAACAGGATGGCGCCGTTACCCCGCAAGGTCGCCTCGGGCACATGGCCGCAAGCCACATGGATCTCCAGCGGGTCGAACAAATCTCGGAGCAGCTTCACGAGGGCTGCGTGCATGGCGTCCGGTTGGCGTTCGACTTGCCGGGCAATGCGGAACATCTGCTGGAACACCTGCTCCATCGTGACCTCGTCCGGGCGAGGCAGGCGCGTCAGCAGCCAACGGCGGAAGCTCAGGTACAGCCCCAGCGATAGGAACAGCGACAGCGCCATCGACGTGAACTGCCCCAGCGAAAACAGCGCAACGAAGAGGAGGTCCAGCGAAGCCGCGATGGTGCCGGACGCTGCCAGCAGCGAGAACTCTTGCAGCACATGGCGCGAGCGCGACAGGTAGGGCGAAATCAGGACCAGCGAGGTCACGAACACTTCCCAGGTGATGACCCCGTAGGTGGCCACTTGCAGCGACAGGTCGGCGCGGTTGGCGCCCAGCCACAGCGCCAGGGTGAGCAGGCTCCAGGTCACGATGCTGACGACGAGCATGCGGCGCATCACCAGGGTCAGAGGGTGAGGCGCCTCCTCTTGCGCCTGCCCCGCCATCGCCACCGCCAGGACGGCCAGCGCCGTGCAACCCAGTTGCACCAGCCACCAGTGCACCGGAGCACACAGCGTCTGGCATTGCATCCACAGCGCGGCTGCAACCAGCCAAGCGACAGCCGTCACGCCGATCACGCGCCTGCGAGGAGGGAATTGCTGGGCCGCCATCAGCACGAGGGCAGCAGCGCTGGCCAGATCGCAGGCCATCCGCAAGCGCACGTCCAGCGACGCCAGCCACACCGGCGTGAAGGCCTCCAGGTTGAGCTCCACGCCCATCAGCATGAGCTGCACGCATTGGCACAGCGCCAGCACCACGAAACCCGCGTTACGCCAGTGCGGCCCCACCAGCATCACGGTGCCGCCCAAAGCCAGCAGCAACAAGGCCAGGCCACTCAGCAGCCAGTAAAGCGGGCTCAAGCCAGACCAGCCGCGGGGGGCGATCAGCACCGTTTCTGTCCGGGCATCCTGGAGTCGCAACTGCGCCACCATGCCGATGGACGACCAGTTCATCAGGAACTCGCCCATGCGCTGGTGCAGCCGGTCGAAGTCTTCCCGCACATGCGGATCGATGATCCAACGCCCCGAGGGCTGCAGCAAGGCACTGTTGACCGGCACGGGTTGGCTGGGCGGGTGCGCATCGGCGCCCGGCGCCTCCAGCGCAATGCCGTGCAGAGTGAGGCCCTCCAGGTGCTGCAGCGTGGGGTAGTCGGCGGCGCCCAATCGCACCTCGCCGTTGGGCGTTGCCTGCAAGCTGAGGGGGAACTTGGGTTGGGCGGCCAGCCAGTGCGCCACCAGCAGCACCGCAGCCAGGCCCGACACCACGATCAGGACCATCGCGCGCAAGCGCCAGCCCAACCAGCGTGGCGGGTTCAGCGGGCGCTGCAACACAGACTCGAGCGCCGGCCAGTGGCCTGCCAGCAAGTCGCTGGTGGCCATGTGGCTTGGCGCGGGAGGGTGGGGCGCCTGCATGGGAAGTGGGCCGCCCGACGCCGTCAAGCGACGGTCACACCAGCCCTTGCTTGCTCGCCAGCACAGCGGCCTCGGCCCGGCTGGAGACGTTGAGTTTTTTGTAGATGGACTTGATGTGGTCGTTCACGGTGAACCACTTGATGCCCATGAGCGCCGCGATCTCCTTGATCGTGAAGCCTTTGCTGAGGTAGGTCAGCACCTCGCTTTCGCGCGGCGTCAGGCGTTCGTGGTCGGCGGTCATCATCACCGTGGCGGGGGCGGCGACCGATGGCTGCGATGCCACCGAGTGGGGCGCCACGCTGTCGCCCGAGCGGAAGTGCGTCAGCAGGCGCCGAGCAATGGCCGGTGACAGCGGCGGCTGACCTCGAACGATTTTTTGCAGTTCTTCCACCAGCACCTCGAAGCGGTCTTCCTTGAGCAGGTAGCCGTCAGCGCCGCATTGCAAGGCCGGGAAGAGATGCTCGTCGTCCGAATACAGCGTGGTGACGATGCGCGTGGCGGGGTAGTCGGTCAGCTCGGTCAGGAGTTCCAGCCCGCTGCCGTCGGGGAGCTCCAAGTCCACCATGATGAGCTGGTAGGGCTCGCCGTTCGGGGTGGCCCGTCCGCCGGGCGCGTGACCCAGGAGGCGCCGCGCTGCGTCGAGGTCGCCGGCCTCGGTGATGCTGTGGACGTCGCTGAAGCTTTCTCGCACCACACGGCAGAGAAATCCCCGAGCCACCGGGTTGTCTTCGAGAATCAGAACCTTGACAGCCATGCAGTCCTCCCGAGGCCGCCGTCGACGGTCACCTGGGTTGTCTTGTTGCCGACGCTCCGCGGTGCGGAGGGGTGTCGGGTTTGTGTTTCGCCGTCGTCCTTTCGGACAATTGACAGCACAACATTATCCTCGCGACCGGGCCACACGTCACCACCGCCGCCCCCTGGACGCAGGGAAGCGCGCAAGCGGCGTTGCGCTTCTACAATCGCAGCATGCGAATTCTCATTGCCAACGATGACGGTTACCTGGCACCCGGCATCTCTGCCCTGGTTGATGCCTGCCAGGGTCTGGGCACGGTCGACGTCTTTGCGCCGGAGCGCAACGCCAGCGGCACCTCCAACGCGCTGACGCTGCACCAGCCGATCAGCCTGCACGCGGCGGGCAACGGCTTCCGTTTCGTCAGCGGCACGCCCTCGGACAGCGTGCACCTGGCGTTGACCTCCGGGCTGATCCCTCGCCCCGATTTGGTGCTCTCGGGCATCAACAACGGCGCCAACATGGGCGATGACACGCTGTATTCCGGCACCGTGGCTGCTGCGACCGAGGGCCACCTGTTCGGCATTCCCGCAATCGCTTTCTCGCTGGCCGAGAAGGGCTGGGAACACCTCGACGCGGCTGCCCGTGTCGCCCGGCGCGTCATCGAGCACGCGCTGGCCCAGCAAGCCGCCCAAACTGCCGCTGGGCACACTGCGCCCCGCCCGTGGCTGCTCAACGTGAACATCCCTGCCAGGGCGGATGCCGACCAGGCTGCTTGGGAAATCACGCGCCTGGGCCGCCGCCACGCCAGTTTCCCAGCGGTTGCGCAGGTCAACCCGCGCGGCGACACGTTCTACTGGATCGGCCCCGCAGGTGACGCCTTGGACGATGCCGCCGGCACCGATTTCCACGCCGTGCGCGAGGGCCGTGTCTCCATCACGCCGCTGCAGGTGGACATGACCGATCACGCCCGTCTGCCCGCATGGCAGGACTGGGTGGGCCGCCGATGAGCGAAGGCCGCCCCGCGCGCAAGCCCAGCCGCTTCCCGCTGCAACTGGACCGCGTTTCTGCCGTGTCGCAGGCGGGCGGTGCAGCACGCCCCCAGCGCGACGGCCGCGAGCTCCTGCGTCCCCAGGCGCCGCTGCAGCATGCCGCCCAGGAGCGCTTGCGCCACACCACGCCCCAAGGCGTCGGCCTCGATTCGGTGCGCGTGCGCGCGCGGATGGTCGAGCGCTTGGCGGCCGAGGGCATCACGCACGCGGGGCTCCTGCACGCCTTTGGCCAGGTGCCGCGCCACCAATTCGTCGACTCGGCCCTGGTCAACCAGGCCTACGAAGACACCAGCCTGCCCATTGGGTTGGGGCAGACCATCTCGAAGCCCTCGGTGGTCGCGGCCATGATCCAGATGCTGTGCGTGCGGCCCGGCCTGCCCGTGCTCCTGGGTGCACGCCCGGGCAGTGAGACCCGTCCGCTGGGCGCCTGCCTCGAGATTGGCACGGGTTGCGGCTACCAGGCCGCGTTGCTGGCGCACCTGGCGCGGCAAGTCGTCTCCATCGAGCGCCTGCGCGATCTCCACCTCAAGGCGCGCCAGCAACTCGATGCGTTGCGCCAGAGCCTGCCAGGTTGGCCTGACGTGCGATTGGTGTATGGTGACGGCATGGTCGGCCATGCGCCGCAGGCGCCCTATGACACCATCATCGCCGCGGCCGGTGGTTCTGCCTTGCCACAGGCGTGGCTGGATCAGTTGGCGCCGGGCGGCCGCCTGGTGGCGCCCGTTGAAGACACCCGCGGTGGCCAGCAGTTGCTGAGCATCGTGGACCGCCTGCCCGATGGCACCTTGCAGCACAGCCGCGCAGGTGCCGTCTTGTTCGTCCCCCTAAAATCAGGCACCACGTGATCCCTCAACGGTGTTGGCGGTGTCCAGCGCCTCGTCGAGTATCCGCATGCACATGAGCTCCTCCTTCCGTCTGGCTGCCGCCGCAGCCGCACTCCTCGTCCTCGCGGGCTGCGCTTCCTCCAACCGCCGTGCGCCCGTGGAAGACCGGGCTCGGCCCGCGCCCGTCTCTGGCGCCGTCAGCACGCCGAATCCGGCGCCCGCCAAGGTGCTGCCCGGCGCCGAGAACGCAGGCAAGCCTGGCTACTACACCGTCAAGCCAGGCGACACGCTGATCCGCATCGCCCTGGACGCTGGCCAGAACTGGCGCGACATCGCTGCCTGGAACGGGCTGGACAACCCCAACCGCATTGAAGTCGACCAGGTGTTGCGTGTGGCGCCGCCGGTCGGCGAGACCACGGCCAGCGGCGTCGCCACCAAGCCGGTCACCAGCCCCAAGATCGAAGCGCGTGGCCTTGACACCAAAGCGGCAGCAGGCAAGACGGCACCGTTGACGGCGTCTGCCGCGGGTGGGGCCTCGTCGGCTGCGACAGGCGCGGCGTCGGGCGCTGCCACGGCCTCGGCCACGGCGGGTGCCACGGCGCCCGCTGCGCCGGCCTCGGAAGCCAAGGACGTGGAAGAGCCCACCTGGGGCTGGCCCGCCAGCGGCCCGGTCATTGGCGGGTTTGAGGAAGGCAAGCGCAAGGGTCTGACCTTCTCGGGCAAGGCCGGTGATCCCGTGCTGGCCTCGGCCGATGGCCGCGTGGTTTACGCCGGCTCCGGTTTGCGCGGCTACGGCAACCTGGTCATCCTCAAGCACAGTGGCGACTTCCTCACCGCCTACGCACACAACCAGACGCTGCTCGTCAAGGAGGACCAGGTCGTGCGCAAAGGCCAAAAAATCGCCGAAATGGGCTCGACCGACGCCGACCGCGTGCAACTCCATTTTGAGATCCGCAAGGGCGGCAAGCCGGTGGACCCGGCCAAGCAACTGCCTGGCCGCTGATCTGCCGGTGCTAGCCAGCAGCCTGGCCGAGTCCTGAGACAATCGGGGGATGACGACCGACGCATCCCCCGATTTGCTTTCTGCCTCCGCTCCAACAGCCCCGCCCGCCCCGCCCGAGGCTGCTGTGCCACCCCACCTGGAGTGGTTGAAGGTCGAGTCGCTCGACCTCGAAGCACAGGGCGTGGCCCACCGCGCCAATGGCAAGGTGGTGTTCATCGAAGACGCACTGCCTGGCGAGGAAGTGCGCGTCAGCGTCAGTCGCCGCAAGAACAACTGGGAGCAGGCGACGCTGACCGAGCGCCGCACTGAAAGCTCGCAGCGTGTGACGCCAAAGTGTGTGCATTTCGGTCTGTGCGGTGGCTGCAAGATGCAGCATTTCCACCCCAGCGCCCAGGTGGCCGTCAAGCAGCGCGTGCTGGAGGACAACCTCTGGCACCTGGGCAAGGTCAAGCCCGAGATGCTGCTGCGCCCCATCGAGGGCCCGACCTGGGGCTACCGCTACCGCGCCCGCCTGTCGGTGCGCCACGTTGTCAAGAAAGGCACGGTGCTGGTGGGCTTCCACGAGCGCAAGTCCCGCTACGTGGCCGACATGGGCGTGTGCGAGGTGTTGCCACCGCACGTCAGCGCCCTGTTGATGCCCCTGCGCGAGTTGATCGGCAGCATGGAGGCCCGTGATCGCCTGCCTCAGATCGAAGTGGCTGTAGGTACCCAGGTCACGGTGCTGGTGTTGCGCCACCTGGAGCCCCTGAGCGCCGGCGATGCCCAGAAGCTGCGCGACTTCGCCCAGGCGCACGGCCCGGTGGGCAGCGGCCAGCAAACCCTGTCGTGGTGGTTGCAGCCCAAGGGGCCCGACACCGTCCACCCGCTGGACGAGGCCCTGCCCAAGCTCGATTACACCCTGCCCGAGTTCGGCATCACCATGCCGTTCAAGCCCACCGACTTCACCCAGGTCAACCACGCCATCAACCAGGTGCTGGTGGGCCGGGCCCTGCGCCTGCTGGACGTGCAGCGCGACGAGCGTGTCATCGACTGGTTCTGCGGCTTGGGCAACTTCACCCTGCCGCTGGCCACCCAGGCCCGCGAGGTGCTGGGCATCGAGGGCAGTGAAACGCTGGTGGCCCGTTCGCTGGAAAACGCCCGCTTCAACGGCGTGGCCGAGCGCACCTCCTTCGTGGCCCGCAACCTCTTCGAGATCACGCCCCAGGAGCTGGCCAGCTACGGCCATGCCGACAAGTGGCTGGTGGACCCGCCGCGCGAAGGCGCTTTCGCCCTGGCCAAAGCCGTGGCCGACCTGCACCAGGACCCGACGCTGGCGCCCGGCTGGGTGCCCCCCAAGCGCATCGTTTACGTGAGCTGCAACCCGGCCACGCTGGCGCGCGATGCGGGCCTGCTGGTGCACCAGGGCGGTTACCGCTGCGTGAAGGCAGGTGCGGTCAACATGTTCCCGCACACCGCTCACGTCGAGAGCATGGCGGTGTTCGAGCGCGACTGACTGCTCGCCGTGCGCCCTCAGGCAGCTTGCGAGGTGCGGTGCACTTCTGCCACGCCGCGGCGTACGCAGTTGCGGCCGGCCGCTTTGGCGGCGTAGAGCGCCCGGTCGGCCCGATCGATGGTGCGGGTCAGCATCTCATCGGGCTGGTAGCCCGTCACGCCCGCCGAAAACGTCACCCGCAGGTCGGGCGCCCGTTCGGCCACCGGTGTCGATGCCAGGGACTGCTGGATGCGCTGCAGCACGCGCTCGGCCGTGCCCAGGTCGGTGTCTGTGAACATCACGAGGAACTCCTCACCGCCCCAGCGCGCCACCACGTCGGTTTCGCGCAGACCTGCCGAAATGGTGTTGGCCACCGTGCCCAGCACCTGGTCACCTGTGCCGTGCCCGAATTCGTCGTTGACGCGCTTGAAGTGGTCGATGTCGATCATGGCCAGGCAAAAGCTGCGGCCGGAGCGGAGGGTGCGGTGCTTCTCGTTGTTGAGCCGCTCCAGCATGTGGCGGCGGTTGTAGAGGCCGGTGAGGTCGTCGTGCGTGGCCAGTTCGCGGATGCGCCCCAGGGCCTCGTTCAGTTCTGCCTGGCGGCACTGGGCTTCTGCGCGCAACCGGGACATCTGCGCCACGAGCAAACACAGCGTCATCAACACGAGCAGCAGCACGCAGAAGAACACTGCCTGCATCACTTGCTCGGTGTCCGGTGCGCCCTCTCGCGTGGCCAATCGCCACATCACGACGCCGAACAGCAGGGTCGACAGCGCGCTCTCACGCACCAGTTGCGGGAACGTGGTGATGGACACGGTGAAGGTCAGGATGGCCACCAACAGCAAGAGCGCCACCGGGCGACCCGGTCCGCCGATCAGGTAACCCCAGGCCAAAAACCCGATGATGACCCAGGTTTGCGGCTCCATCATGGAGGGATCGGACAGCCTGCGATTGAGGCCACTGCGCATGAAGGCGTAGAACCCGGTGAGGGTGATCAGTGCCGCGCTGGTGAGGTGGAAGCACGCTTCGGCCTCGATCAGACCGTGCACCACGCCGACGTTCAAGGCCAGGATGCCCGCCAGGCAATTTGCCGCACCCACCATGAAGCGCCGCCCGATGGCCTTCTGCTGGACATCGGCGGACAGCAGCGCATCGCTCAGCCATGCAAAGCGCAGCCAGGCGGGCAACCACGGCGGGTTGAGGCGCAGCAAGCGGGTGGTGGCGATGGCCGACACGGCCGCCACCAAACCCAGCAGCATCCAAAGCTGCACGGATTGCAGGGGGGATTCCATGTGCGCATTGTCCGAGGCTGGGCGGCCCGTGCCCAGGTGCCTTGTGCAAGAAGGGGCAAAGGCGGTGCCAATTCGTGCCACACCGTGCCCCCGCGTTCGCGGGCCCACGAGCGCTTCCCAGACCATGAAAAAACCGAGGCAATGCCTCGGTTCCTGGGCGCCTGCGGTGTGGCGCGAGGGGGTGCTGCTGCTTGCGGTCAGAGCACCTCGGAGGCGAAGTCGGCCAGGCGCGAGCGCTCGCCGCGTGCCAGCGTGACGTGCCCGCTGTGCGGCCAGCCCTTGAACTTGTCCACTGCGAAGGTCAGTCCCGAAGATCCCTCGGTCAGGTAGGGCGTGTCGATCTGTGCCAGGTTGCCAAGGCAGACGATCTTGGTGCCCGGGCCCGCCCGCGTGATCAGGGTCTTCATCTGCTTGGGCGTCAGGTTCTGTGCCTCGTCGATGATGAGGAACTTGTTGAGGAAGGTGCGGCCGCGCATGAAGTTCATGGACTTGATCTTGATCTTGCTGCGCACCAGCTCGTTGGTGGCCGCACGGCCCCACTCGCCCGCGGAGGTGTCGCCACGGGCCAGCACCTCCAGGTTGTCGTCCAGTGCGCCCATCCAGGGTGACATCTTTTCCTCCTCGGTGCCGGGCAGGAAGCCGATGTCTTCGCCCACCGGCACCGTCACGCGGGTGACGATGATTTCGGTGTAGCGGCGCTCATCGAGCACTTGCGACAAGGCGGCTGCCAGCGTCATCAGCGTCTTGCCAGTGCCTGCCGAGCCGGTCAGCGTCACGAAGTCGCATTCCGGGTCCATCAGCAGGTTGAGGGCGAAGTTCTGTTCGCGGTTGCGCGCCGTGACGCCCCAGACGGCGTGCTTCTGGTGGGCGAAGTCCTTGAGCGTGCGCAGCACGGCGGTCTTGCCCGTGATTTCTGCGACCTTGCCGTACCAAGGCGTGGCGCCCGGGCTTTCGAGGTAGATGAACTGGTTGACCATCAACGCCGGCACCATCGGCCCGCTGACGCGGTAGTAGGTGATGCCGCCTTGCTGCCAGCTCTCCATGCCCTTGGCGTGGCGCTCCCAGAAATCGGCCGGCAGGGGCAGCACACCGGTGTAGAGCAGGTCGCCGTCGTCCAGCGTCTTGTCGTTGAAGTAGTCTTCGGCGGGCAGGCCCAGTGCGCGGGCCTTGATGCGCATGTTGATGTCCTTGGACACCAGCACCACCTCGCGCTCCGGATGCGCCTTGCGCAAGGCTTGCACGACGCCCAGGATCTGGTTGTCGGCCTTGCCCTGGGGCAGGCCCATCGGCAATTCGAAATCCAGGCCCGAGGTCTGGAAGTACAGCTTGCCGCCTGCCTCCGTGTGACCGGTTTTGGACAGCGCGATGCCCGACGCCGGGTCGACTTGCTGGCGGTTGCTCATGTCGGCGGCGAGGCCGTCCAGGTCACGGCTGACCTGGCGGGCGTTGCGCGCCACTTCGGTCATGCCCTTCTTGTGGCCGTCGAGCTCTTCCAGGGTGATCATGGGCAGGAAGACGTCGTGCTCGTCGAAACGGAACAGCGACATCGGGTCGTGCAGCAGCACGTTGGTGTCGAGCACGAAGAGTTTGGCCGGGCCCGCACTCGCGCTACGCCGGCGGCGCGTGCTGCTGCCGGCGGCCGGTTTGGCGGAAGCGGACGGCGTGCTCGCGCGGGCTGCGTTGTTGTCCTGGCCAGATTTGTCGGCAACGGTGGGCTGGCTGCGGCGCTTGGGGCTCGTTGCGGGCGCTGCCGCGGGAGCCTTGGCAGGCAGCACCTCGGCTGGCAAGGCCACGTCGTTGGCTGCAGGTGTGCGCACCAATTCGAGCGTCGGCGCGGCGGCGGCGCTTGTGCTCACCTTGGTGGCGCGGGTGGCGGGTGCCTTGGTGGTGGTTCGGGCTGCCTTGGGCTGCGACGTGTAGTCGCCATCGGTCAGCATGTCAGCGCGTTTGGTGGGCGGCTTGGGCAGAGGCATGGTGGGTCAGGCAGTGTGGCGAAAAGGGAGGGGCGGTCAAGACAACGGAGGTGCTTTGCGCTGCAAAGCGATGCGCATGCCGTTGCGGCAAAGACCGTTGCGGCAAAGAAAAAGGCCGCACAGCAGTGTGTGCGGCCTGGTGGTGTGGGCAGGGGCGCTCGAGGCGCCGGCGTGGGCTCGGGGCGGACAAGCGGGTCGTTTCGACCCGGGACTGAGGCAGGCAGAGCTCAGGTACATGACCGCATTATGCACAGTCCGGGTGACGCGGCTCACCTGGAAAGTGAGGGTGTGTGCCTGTGCCTATCACGCCACAAAAAAGGGCTTGCAGCCGCCAGGCCGACCCGGGCAGCCTCAGGCCGCTTCGCGCTTGAGGCCTTGCACGGCCTTCAGCACGTCTTCCACGTGGCCGGCCACTTTGATGCCGCGCCATTCTTCGCGCAGCACGCCGTCAGGCCCGATCAAGAAGGTGGAGCGCTCGATGCCCTTGACCTTCTTGCCGTACATGATCTTGTTCTTGACCACGCCGAACATGTGGCACAGCTTCTCTTCGGTGTCCGCGATCAGCTCGAAGGGCAGGTCCAGGTTCTCCTTGAACTTGTCATGCGACGCCAGGTTGTCGCGGGACACACCGAACACCACCGCACCGGCGTTGACGAATTCCTTGTGCGTGTCGCGGAACTGCATGGCCTCGGTGGTGCACCCGGGGGTGTGGTCCTTGGGGTAGAAGTACAGCACCACGGTCTGGCCGACGAAAGCCTGCGGCGTGAATTTCACGCCACCGGTGGCGATCGCTTCAAAGTCCGGCAACGATTTGTTGAGAGCGGGAGTCATGAGGTACGGATCAGCAGCCTGCGTGAATAACCTCCGATTATAAAGTGCTTCTTTGCACACTTCAGGAGGGTGGCGTAAAGCCCCCAGTGCCCTCGCATGTGTGACGGCCAAGGCAGGCGCACGGCTCTCAGGCTCAGGACGAAATCAACAGCGCGGCCATGACCTGCCGCCCCTCGCCCACCAGGATGTTGAAGGTGCGGCAGGCCGCCGCGGTGTCCATGGTCTCCACGCCGACGCGCACGGCCATCAGGCGGCGCAGCAGGCCCGGGTGCGCGAAACGCAAGGTGGCGCCTGTGCCGAGGATCAGCACTTCGGGGCGGGCCTCGATCACGGCCTCGAAGTGGGCCTCGGTGAGTTCATCCAGCGAGCGCACAGGCCAGGGCAGCACCGGGCCGGTGGGCGGCACCAGGATGCTGGCGGTGTGGGCCTCGCCGTTCACCGAAACGCTGGTACGCGTGTAGGCATGGATGATGTTGACGCCCTCGGGGGTGTCTGCTTGCAGTTTCATGGTGCGGCGTCGGTCGGTCTTTGCCCGCTGGGGCCCTTTGTCTGGGCGGCCCTGTCGCAAGGTCGGGTGTGGTTAAATTCTAGCTTTCCCTCATCATGCCCGCGGCCCGGAGACCATTTTGAAACCCATCGCCAAATCCAGCAAACTCGCCAATGTCTGTTACGACATCCGTGGGCCCGTGCTGGAGAAGGCGCGGCAGATGGAGGAGGACGGCCACAAGATCATCAAGCTCAACATTGGCAACCTGGCCGTGTTCGGCTTGGAGCCACCGGACGAGATTGTCCAGGACATGATCCGCAACCTGTCGGGCGCAGCGGGTTACACCGATTCCAAAGGCCTGTTCGCGCCGCGCAAGTCCGTGGTGCACTATTGTCAGGAAAAGGGCGTCAAGGGCGTGACGGTCGATGACGTCTACCTCGGCAACGGCGCGTCCGAGCTCATCGTCATGGCCATCAATGCGCTGTGCAACGAAGACGACGAGGTGCTGCTGCCGGCGCCCGACTACCCGCTCTACACGGCCGCTGTGGCCCTGTCCGGCGGCCGGCCGGTGCACTACGTGTGCGACGAGCAATCCGACTGGTTCCCCGACATCGCGGACATCCGCGCCAAGATCACGCCGCGCACCCGCGCCATCGTCGTCATCAATCCGAACAACCCGACGGGCGCGCTGTACCCAGAGAGCCTTTTGAGGGAGATCGTCGAGGTGGCCCGTGAGCACCAGCTCATCGTGATGGCCGACGAAATCTACGACAAGACGCTGTTCGATGGCCACACACACACCTCGATCGCCTCGCTGGCGGACGATGTGCTGTTCCTGACCTTCAACGGCCTGAGCAAGAACTACCGCTCGTGCGGCTACCGCGCCGGCTGGATGGTGGTGTCGGGCGAGAAGCGCCATGCCAAGGACTACATCGAGGGGCTGAACATGCTGGCCTCGATGCGCCTGTGCGCCAACACGCCGGGTCAGCTGGCCATCCAGACGGCGCTGGGCGGCTACCAGAGCATCAAGGACCTGGTGCAGCCCGGCGGCCGTCTGTGCAAGCAGCGCGACCTGGCCTATGAGCTGCTCAACCAGATTCCCGGCGTGAGTGTGGTGAAGCCCAAAGGTGCGCTGTACATGTTCCCACGCCTCGACCCCGCCATGTACCCGATCACCGATGACCAGCAATTCGCCTACGAGCTGCTGGCCGAAGAAAAGGTGCTGATCGTGCAAGGCACCGGCTTCAACTGGCCGACGCCGGACCACTTCCGCCTGGTGTTCCTGCCCAACAGCGACGACCTGACGGACGCCATTGGCCGCATCGCCCGTTTCCTGGACGGCTACCGCAAGCGTCACGCCTGAATTCCCACATTGACATGACCCCGCACGCAGCCCACGAGGCGACGTGCAGAAGACCCCAAGAGAACACACCATGAGCCAAGAACAACTGCGCCCTGTGCGCGTCGGCCTGCTGGGCATCGGCACCGTCGGCGGCGGTACCTTCACCGTGCTCGAGCGCAACCAGGAAGAGATCCGTCGCCGTGCCGGCCGTGGCATCGAGGTGGCCATGGTGGCCGACCTCAACACCGAGCTGGCCAAGCAGGTTGTGGGCGATGCCGCCCAGATCGTTGCTGACGCCCGCGCCGTGATCGCCAACCCCGAGATTGACGTTGTGGTCGAGCTGATCGGCGGCTACGGCATCGCCAAGGCCCTGGTGCTGGAGGCCATCGCCGCCGGCAAGCACGTGGTCACGGCCAACAAGGCCTTGCTGGCCGTGCATGGCACCGAGATTTTCGCCGCGGCCCGCGACAAGGGCGTCATCGTGGCCTTCGAGGCTGCCGTGGCCGGTGGCATCCCCATCATCAAGGCGCTGCGCGAAGGCCTGACGGCCAACCAGGTGCAGTGGGTGGCCGGCATCATCAACGGCACCACGAACTTCATCTTGTCCGAGATGCGCGACAAGGGCCTGGACTTCGACGTGGTGCTGAAAGAAGCGCAACGCTTGGGCTATGCCGAGGCCGACCCGACCTTCGACATCGAAGGTGTGGACGCTGCGCACAAGGCCACGCTGTTGAGTGCGATCGCGTTCGGCATCCCCGTGCAGTTCGACAAGGCGCACGTGGAAGGCATCACCAAGCTGTCGGCCACGGACATCAAGTACGCTGAACAACTGGGCTACCGCATCAAGTTGCTGGGCATCGCGCGCCGTCGTGACAATGGCATCGAGCTTCGCACCCACCCCACGCTGGTGCCGATGCGCCGCCTGATCGCCAACGTAGAGGGCGCCATGAACGCCGTGCTGGTGCAGGGCGATGCCGTGGGCACGACCATGTACTACGGCAAGGGCGCTGGCGCCGAGCCGACTGCGTCTGCCGTGGTGGCCGATCTGGTGGACATCGCCCGCCTGCTGGACGCCGCTCCCGCAGCCCGCGTGCCGTACCTGGCCTTCCAGCCGGATGCCATGTCGGCGTTGCCGGTGCTGCCGCTGGACGAGGTCGTCACCTCCTTCTACCTGCGCTTGCGCGTGGCCGACAAAGCAGGTGTGCTCGCCAAGATCACCGGCATTCTGGCCGAGCAGGGCATCAGCATCGACGCCGTCATCCAGCGCGAGGCCGATGAGGTGAGCGAAGGCAACCAGACCGACCTGATCATCCTGACCCACGACACGACCGAGGGTGGCATGAACAAGGCCATCGCCGCGATGCAGGCCCTGCCCACCGTGCTGGCCCCGATCGTCAAGCTGCGCAAGGAAGAGCTGGCATGAAGTACATCAGCACCCGAGGGGACAGCACCGAGCGCGGCTTCTCCGAAATCCTGCTCGAAGGCCTGGCGCCGGACGGCGGCCTCTACCTGCCCACGTCCTACCCGCAGGTCGATGACGCCACGCTCACGAGGTGGCGCGGCCTGTCGTACGCCGAGCTGGCCTTCGAGATCCTGTCGCTGTACATCGACGACATCCCGGCGGCCGACCTGAAGGCGCTGACCGCCAAGACCTACACCAAGGCGGTGTATGGCTTTGACGAGATCACGCCGCTCAAGCACCTGGAGCCGGGCCTGTGCCTGGAAGCCTTGTCCAACGGCCCCACGCTGGCCTTCAAGGACATGGCCATGCAGCTGTTGGGCAACCTGTTCGAGTACGAGCTGGGCCGCCGCGGCGAGCAGCTCAACATCCTGGGCGCCACCTCGGGTGACACCGGCAGCGCGGCCGAGTACGCCATGCGTGGCAAGAAGGGCGTGCGCGTGTTCATGCTCTCGCCACATGGCCGCATGAGCCCCTTCCAGCAGGCGCAGATGTTCAGCCTGCAGGACCCGAACATCCACAACATCGCCGTCGAAGGCGTGTTCGACGACGCGCAGGACATCGTCAAGGCGGTCTCGAACGACTTGGCTTTCAAGCGCCAGTACAAGATCGGCACGGTCAACTCGATCAACTGGGCGCGCTTGCTGGCCCAGGTGGTGTACTACTTCGCCGGCTATTTCTACGCGACCAAGTCGAACGCCGAGCAGGTGTCCTTCACGGTGCCCTCGGGCAACTTCGGCAACGTCTGCGCCGGTCATGTGGCGCGCATGATGGGCCTGCCCGTGGCGCAACTGGTGGTGGCCACCAACGAGAACAACGTGCTGGACGAGTTCTTCCGCACGGGCACCTACCGCGTGCGTGGCTCGGCCGAAACGTACGAGACGTCCTCGCCCTCGATGGACATCTCCAAGGCCTCGAACTTCGAGCGCTTCGTTTTTGACCTGCTAGGCCGCGATGGCGCTGCCTGCAAGGCCTTGTTCAAGGACGCCGTGGAGAAGGAAGGCGGCTTCAAGCTGCCCGCCGAGACCTTTGCCAAGGTGCAAGGCTATGGCTTCGTGTCGGGCACGAGCACGCACGCCGACCGCCTGCGCACCATCCGCGAGACCTTCGAGAAGGATGGCACCTTGGTCGACACCCACACGGCCGATGGCCTGAAGGTGGCGCGTGAGCACATGAAGTCAGGCACGACGATGATCGTGCTGGAAACGGCCCTGCCGTGCAAGTTCGAGGAAACCATCGTGGAAGCCACCGGTCAGCGCCCGGCGCGCCCGTACTGGATCTCGGGCCTCGATGGCATGGAAGACCTGCCCAAGCGCTTCGTGGTGTGCCCGAAGGACACGCAGTGGGTCAAGGACTACATCGTCCAGCACTGCCACGACTGACAGCCCGCCACCAGGCCCTGTCGAAGGCGCTCACCAAAGCCAGATCGCCACGCCCGCCGCCAGCCACAGGCCCACGACCCAGGCGATGCCCCACAGCACACGCGGCTTGCGCTGGTGCTCCGCCATCCATTGCTGGGCCTGCAGGCGCGAGGTGTGGCGCACGTCTTCGGGCAACAGGCGCATGGCCAGCCAGATGAGCGCCGGCAGCAACAGCACGTCGTCGACGTAGCCCAGAACCGGGATGAAGTCTGGGATGAGATCGATCGGGCTGAGTGCGTAGGCCACCACGAAGCCGGCAAGTGCTTTCACCCACCAGGGTGTGTGCGGGTGCCGCAGCGCGAACCACAAGGTCACGCCGTCCTGTTTGACCCGCCGGGCCCACGCCCGACCTGCGCCGATCCACTTCAACACGGGCATCCAGTTGTTGCGAGAGCCGGATTGTCTCAGTCCGATGGACATGGACGAGCGCGACAGGCGGCGTGGGATGGCTCTCGCCAAAGCACCCGCGCCTGGCTTCCCGTACTCAGCCGGGCTGAACCCTGCGCGCGACCATGGCCCGTGCGATGCGCGCCAGCAGCTCGGAAGACAGGCGACGGGCGGCTGGATAAACATCGCGCTCCTCTGCGTCGGCATGCGCGGTCTGGTGAGATGCGAACGCATCGATCAGCGCGTGGGGGGTGTCGGCCCGCGGCTCGCCCGCGGCCAACGGCCGCAGCCAAGCCGAGAGCTCGCGCCATTGCGCCTCCTGGGCCTCATGCTCGGCGCTCAGTGCCAGGATGCGTTGTGTCACCGCGGCGTCTCCCAGGGCGAGCAGGGCAGGGTAGAGGTCCGCGTCTTCGTCGGCGTGGTGCAGCGGTGCCGCCAGATCGAAGTAGCGCAAGATGGACTGTGCGGCATCGCGCGCTTGTCCATCGGCACCGTGCTGGAGGACGTGATCGCGCAGTCGCAGCAGGAGGCTGCTGAAGCGGCGCACCTTGTCATGACAGGCCAACAAAAGGGCCATCGGATCGTCGATGCGGGGTGACACGGGTTCGGGCGGCATGTGCCATTGTGCGGCCAGGCGCGGTCGGGGTGCTTTGGTGCCACACTGTGCCCGTGATGAACGCCAAGGAATTTCCCGTGCCTGCCTCGCCCCCCGCGTCCCGCTCTCTGATGCCGCTCGACGAAGCCTGGTCGCGCCTGCAGCAAGCGCTCAGCCCAAACCCGCACAACCCTGCCACCGAGCGGCTGGCCACCGAGAACGCGCTGGGCCGCGTGCTGGCCCAGGACGTCGTCTCCAGCGTGGCCGTACCGCCGCACGACAACAGCGCCATGGATGGCTATGCCGTTCGCGTGGCCGATCTGACGACGGATGCCACGGGCAGGGCTGCGCCCGGCACCAGCCTCCCGGTGGCCCAGCGCATCGCGGCGGGCCAAACAGGTGCAGCCCTGCAAGCGGGCAGTTGCGCCCGCATCTTCACCGGCGCGCCTGTGCCACCGGGCGCTGATGCCGTCGTCATGCAGGAGCACACCGAGCCGGGGGACGGCGAGGGTCAGGTGCGCTTCACCCAGCCAGTCCACCTCGGCCAGAACATCCGCCGGCTCGGCGAGGACATCGCCGTCGGTCAGACTGTGCTGCGCGCAGGCCGCCGCCTGGGCCCCGCTGCCTTGGGCGTGGCCGCCTCGGTGGGTTGCGCCGAACTGCCGGTGTTCGCGCGCCCCCGCGTGGCGGTGCTGACCACGGGGGACGAACTCGTCCTGCCTGGCCAGCCCTTGCCGCCTGGTGCCATCTACAACAGCAACCGCCACACGCTGCTGGGTTTGGCCCAGGCGGCCGGCGCTAAAGCCCGGGACCTGGGCACCGTGCCCGACCAACTCTCCGCCACCCGTGCAGCTTTGCGCGCCGCCGCTGCGCAACACGACCTCGTCATCAGCAGCGGGGGCGTTTCGGTGGGCGAGGAGGACCACCTGCGCCAGGCCGTGCAGGCCGAAGGCGGGCTGGACTTCTGGGCCTTGGCCATCAAGCCTGGCAAGCCCTTCGTGTTCGGCTGGCTCAACCGTGCCGACGGCAGCCGCGCCGTCTACATGGGCCTGCCGGGCAACCCGGTGGCCAGCTGGCTGACTTTTTTGATGCTGGTGCGCCCGGTCATCGGCCTGCTGGCGGGCGAGGGCTGGGTGCTGCCTCGCTCGCTGCCCGTGCCCGCCGCCTTCGCATGGCCGCGCCCGGACAAACGGCGCGAGTTCCTGCGCGTGCGCCTCAACGAGGCCGGGCAGGCCGAGCTCTTCCCCAACCAGAGCTCGGGCGTGCTGACCTCGGCGTCCTGGGCCGATGGCGTGGTGGACTTGCCGCCGCAGACCGCGGTGCAGGTCGGTGACGTGGTGCGCTGGATCCCGGCAGCCGAGTTGCTGCACCCGTCTGCCGCTGAACGTCAACCGTGACGACCTCCTGACGTTTCCCCCGCGCCAACCCGGCGCGGCCACGCTGCAAAATCTTCGTTTTCTGGCACCCCGCTGCACGCCCATGTCCCTGACCATCCGCTACTTCGCCGCCATCCGCGAACGCCTGGGCGCCCAGGAAACCGTCGCGCTGGCCGACACGCCGGCCCGCACGGTCGGAGAACTGCATGCTTGGCTGCTGGCGCGCTCACCCCAGCACGCCGAGGCGCTGGACCCGGACCGCGGCCTGCGCACCGCCTGCAACCAGGCCCTGTGCGATGCCGATCAGTCCCTGGCCGACGGTGATGAGATCGCTTTTTTCCCGCCCGTCACCGGAGGCTGAGGTCATGGACGCCGCTTTCGCCTTGCAGCAGGCCCTGGCCTGCGTGCGCGTCTCCCCGGAGGATTTCGACCTTGGCGCGGAGGTTGCGGCGCTGCGCGCGGGCGACGCCCAGGTGGGCGCCGTCGTCACCTTCGTGGGCACCGTGCGCGAATGGAGCTCGGACCCCGCGGCGGTGATGACGCTGGAGCACTACCCCGGCATGACCGAGCGCAGCCTGGCGGAACTCATCGTGCGGGCCCGCGAGCGCTTCGACGTCCGCGGCGTGCGCATCGTTCACCGCGTCGGGCCCCTGGCCGTCACCGACCAGATCGTGCTCGTGGCGGTCACCTCGGCCCACCGGCACGAGGCCTTCCATTGCGCCGAGTTCCTCATGGACTGGCTGAAAACCCAAGCGCCGTTCTGGAAGCGCGAGGAGGCGCAAGGCGAGGCCCGCTGGGTCGCCTCGCGTGACAGTGACGCGCAAGCCGCCGCGCGCTGGGCACCGGCCGCCGCACCCCGCCAGGCGGGAGGTCCGCTGTGAGCGCGCTGGCCTCCGCCCTGGCCGTGGCCGTTGGTGCGGCCTTCGGCGCTCTGGCCCGCTGGCAGGCGGGCGTCTGGCTCAACCCCGTCTGGGCGGGGTTCCCATTGGGCACGCTGTTCGTCAATGCGCTAGGTGGGTTGCTCATCGGCATGGCCTTCGTCTGGCTGCAGCGGCACCCCTCAGAGGTGTTGCGTTTGCTGCTTGTGACCGGCGGCTTGGGTGGCTTCACCACGTTTTCGGCGTTTTCCGCGGAATCGCTGACCTTGCTGGAGCGGGGGCGCTTCGAGTTGGCGCTGGCACACACCGCCGCCCACGTTGTCGGTGCGCTGGCTTGCGCGGCCCTGGGCGCCCGCCTGGTGCGCGCCTGGCTGGCCTGAGTGCGCACCGCGCGGGTCCACCCTGAAGCGCAATTGGATCAAGTTGCGACAGTCGGCTGCCGATAAGCTGTCAACTCCGTCCCGAGACTGGGCATGGCCGAGATTGACGTCTTCACCTGTTACACCCTGGCGGGCGCCGGCTCGCTGTTCGGCCTGGGCCTGATCTCCCTGGTGCGAAGCGACCAGCCGCGCGTGCGCTGGGCGATGCGCTTGTACCGTATGGCCTTCGTCTGCCTCGCCGGGTTCTTGTGGGTGGGCATTCAGCCGCCAGAAGCGCGGGCGCAAAACATGCCTGCGATGATGGGGGTGGCCGTCATCGGTGCATCGCTGATGGCCTGGGGTTTCCGCGTGCTCAATGGGCAGCGCACGCCACCGCTGCTGGGGGTACTCACCACGCTGAGCCTCGGTGGCACAGTGTGGTGGACCAGCGCCAACGCCCCGCACGCCACCTTCGCCGTCGTGGAGGCCGCCGTGATTTCCTTCATCGCGGTGGGCACCTTGATCGACCAGGGGCTGATGATGCGGAAGGCCGGCGAGCGCCGCGGGGGCGAGATCGGCCTGCTGGTGGTGGCGGCGTTTTTCTCGGTCGATTGGCTGCTGATCCTGTGGCACACGCTGCACTGGTCAGGGCCCTACCCGGATCACCTGCTGTTCGCGCCCGATTGGCTGCTGCCCGTCTCGGCGATCGGGGTGGGCTTGTTGCCACTGGCGGTGGCCTCGGTGGTGTTTGCGATCGTCAACGACCGCCTCAACCAGCAATTGCTGGAGAGGTCTCTGCGCGACGAACTGACCGGCACCCTGTCGCGACGGGGCTTGCGCGAACATGGCGAGCGCATGCTGGCCGGGCAGCCACTGCTGACCACGCCGGTACCGAGTGGCCTGGCGGTGCTGATGCTCGACGTGGATCACTTCAAAGCGATCAACGATCGCCACGGCCATCTGGTGGGCGACGAGGTGCTGCGCCACCTCAGCGCCGTGATGAAGGAGCAGTTGCGGGAGGGTGCCTTGCTGGCGCGCTATGGCGGCGAGGAGTTCACCGTGCTGCTGCCCGTGCGCAGCCAGCAGGACGCCGAAGCCGTGGCCGAACGCCTGCGCACAGCCATCGAAAGCCGGCCCTGCGAGTCCCGCGCTGGCCGCATCCAGGTGACGGTCAGCATCGGTGTGGCTTTCCACCAAACAGCCCACTCGCTGGACGAAGTGCTGTCGCGCGCCGACCACCGCCTCTACGAGGCCAAGCAGGCCGGGCGCAACCGGGTGATCTGCGAGCCGCTGGCGGCGTGAGCCGTGGCTTCCGACCTGGCGTTTGACCTGGCGCAAAGTCACCGCCCGGCCCCAGTCACGCGAGGGTCATGGCCCTTGAAATGCCGCGGTGCCGCACCATCTGCGCAGCAATCGGCCCGTTTGGCGCACCCCCTGTGCAACGTCGGGCCCTCCAACCTGCCCAGGAGCGCCCCATGCGACTCGACAAACTCACCTCCACTTTTCAGGAAGCCCTGACCGAGGCCCAGAGCCTGGCCGTCACCCGCGACAACCCCTACATCGAGCCAGCCCACATCCTGCTGGCCATGCTGCGCCAGGACGACGGCCCCAAGGCCTTGCTCGAGCGCGCCGGCGTCAAGGTCGCCGCCCTGGCCACCGCCGTCGAAAAGAGCCTGGACAAGCTGCCCCAGGTGCAGGGCGCAGAACAGGTCCAGGCCGGCCGCGACACCGTCAGCCTGTTGCAGGGCGCGGAGAAGGAAGCCCACAAGGCCGGTGACGCCTACATCGCCGCCGAGATGTTCCTGCTGGCCCTGGCCGACCACAAGGGCGACACTGCCGGGCTGGCCCGCGACTTCGGCCTGAACCGCAAGGGCCTGGAAGCCGCCATCAAGGCCGTCCGTGGCGACCAGAAGGTGGACAACCCGGAAGCCGAAGGCCAGCGCGAAGCCTTGAAGAAGTACACGCTGGACCTCACCGAGCGCGCCCGCGCCGGCAAGCTCGACCCGGTGATTGGCCGCGACGAGGAGATCCGCCGCGCCATCCAGGTGCTGCAGCGCCGCTCCAAGAACAACCCCGTGCTCATCGGTGAGCCGGGCGTGGGCAAGACCGCCATCGTCGAGGGCCTGGCCCAGCGCATCGTGGCCGGCGAGGTGCCCGACACCCTCAAGAACAAGCGGGTGCTGGTGCTCGACATGGCCCTGCTGCTGGCCGGCGCCAAGTACCGCGGCGACTTCGAGGAGCGCCTGAAGAACGTGCTCAAGGAAGTGGCCAAGGACGAAGGCCAGACCATCATGTTCATCGACGAGATCCACACCATGGTCGGCGCGGGCAAGGCCGATGGCGCGATGGACGCGGGCAACATGCTCAAGCCGGCTTTGGCCCGTGGCGAGCTGCACTGCATCGGCGCGACCACGCTGGACGAGTACCGCAAGTACATCGAGAAGGACGCCGCCCTGGAGCGCCGCTTCCAGAAAATCCTCGTGGGCGAGCCCACCGTGGAAGCCACCATCGCCATCCTGCGTGGACTGCAGGAGAAGTACGAGGTGCACCATGGCGTCGAGATCACCGACCCGGCCATCGTGGCCGCCGCCGAGCTGTCCAATCGCTACATCACCGACCGCTTCCTGCCGGACAAAGCCATCGACCTGATCGACGAAGCCGCCGCCAAGGTCAAGATCGAGATCGACTCCAAGCCCGAGGCCCTGGACCGCCTGGACCGCCGCCTCATCCAGCTCAAGATCGAGCGCGAAGCCGTGCGCCGCGAACGCGACGAGGCCTCGCAAAAGCGCTTCGAGCTGATCGAGGAAGAAATCGTCAAGCTGGAGAAGGAATACGCCGACCTCGAAGAGATCTGGAAGGCCGAGAAGGCCCAGGCCCAGGGCTCGGCCACGGTCAAGGAGGAGATCGACAAGATCCGCTTCCAGATCGAGGAACTCAAGCGCAAGGGCGACTTCAACAAGGTGGCCGAGCTGCAGTACGGCAAGCTGCCCGAGCTGGAGAAGACGCTCAAGGCCGCGCAAGACAAGGAAAACGCCAAGGCGAAGGGCAACAAGGACAGTGGCAAGCCGACGCTGCTGCGCACCCAGGTGGGCGCCGAGGAAATCGCCGAGGTCGTGGCGCGCGCCACCGGCATCCCCGTGTCCAAGCTGATGCAGGGCGAGCGCGACAAGCTGCTGGCCATGGAAGACAAGTTGCACGAGCGCGTCGTGGGCCAGCAAGAGGCCATCGTGGCCGTGTCGGACGCCATCCGCCGTTCGCGCGCCGGGCTGTCCGACCCGAACCGCCCCTATGGTTCATTCCTGTTCCTGGGCCCCACCGGCGTGGGCAAGACCGAGCTGTGCAAGGCCCTGGCCGGCTTCCTGTTCGACAGCGAAGAGCACCTCATCCGCATCGACATGAGCGAGTTCATGGAGAAGCACTCGGTCAGCCGCCTGATTGGCGCGCCCCCGGGCTATGTGGGCTACGAGGAAGGCGGCACGCTGACCGAGGCCGTGCGCCGCAAGCCCTACAGCGTCGTGCTGCTGGACGAGGTGGAAAAGGCCCACCCGGACGTCTTCAACGTGCTGCTGCAGGTGCTCGACGATGGCCGCCTGACCGATGGCCAGGGCCGCACCGTGGACTTCAAGAACACCGTCATCGTGATGACGTCCAACCTCGGCTCGCACAACATCATGCAGATGGCCGGTGAGCCCTACGAGGACGTCAAGGAAGCCGTGTGGACGGACGTGAAGCAGCACTTCCGCCCCGAGTTCCTCAACCGCATCGACGAGGTGGTGGTTTTCCATGCGCTCGACCAGGCCAACATCGCCGCCATTGCCAAGATCCAGCTCAAGGGCCTGGAAGGGCGCCTGGCGCAGATGGACATGAAGCTCGACGTGAGCCCGGAGGCACTGGCCGAGCTGGCCAAGGTCGGCTTCGACCCGGTCTTCGGTGCCCGGCCTCTGAAGCGCGCCATCCAGCAGCGCATCGAGAACCCGGTGGCCAAGCTCATCCTGCAGGGCAAGTTCGGGCCGAAGGACGTGGTGCCGGTGCAGGTGGACGCGGAAGGCAATTTCCAGTTCGGGCGGACGGTGCACTGAGGCCGCCTCTCGGGCGTGCCCCGTCGTTCCCCAACGCCTCCTGTGTGAGTCGCCCTCCAGAGGGATGTCCGCACGGGAGGCGTCTGTCCGTGGCGACGGCCCCAACCGCCACCCGGCCAAAAGCCCCGCGCCCCGCGTTCCGAGATATTCGCTCGGTGGTCCGTTCGGAACAGGTGTGAGGAGGCACGCACCGATGTGTCGGCTTTGTGCGTCATTTCACTCCCCCATTTGGCTGACTCTCCGGGATTTCACTGGGTTTTCCGTGTGAAGGGCGTCACAATTTGACGCCACCATCCATACCAAATGCGGTCACTTCGAGCCGCCATCCAGGGAGATCACCTTGACATCCATTCGACGCATCGCACTGCCTGCCGCGGTCACCAGCCTGCTGCTGACCACCCCGTTTGCCGCACACGCCGGCGCCTACGCCACGGCGAGCGTCGGCCAGTTGGGCTTCCAGCTCATCGACCTGGACGCCAAAGACGGGAACTTGCCGTCCTACACGCTGAACCTGGGCGGCACCGCCAACGTGGGTTCGGGCTACACGACACCGTATGGCAGCAGCGTCTCGGTGTCCGCCACCGACAGCAGCCTCGGCTGGTCCGACAGCGCTTCGAAGTCGCGTGATCAGATGTTCTTCCTGATGACGCTGGACGCCGCCACGGGCAACGCCCAAGCGTACGGCGAGGTCAGTGCGAACGCCGTCACCGCGTCCGGCTCAGCCGCAGGCAAGGGCACTTCCTTCAACGCCTCGGCGGCCACGGGCCTGAACACCAACGGCTACTACCACAACAGTGTCTACGCCATCGACCTGTCGCCGCGCAGCGTTCTGGTCGTGACGGCCCGCGCCGACGCCTTGGCCTGGGCGGGCAACGGCCAATGCGTCTCGACAGGCTCGTACTACAACACGTGCGGCAGCGAGTCGGCCACGGCCACGGCCGGCATGAGCCTGAGCTACAGCTACTACGCCACGGGCATCAGCGCGAGTTACAGCTTCAACGATGCCGTGAGTGCCTCGGCCAACGTGAGCTCCACCGGCGGCTATCAGTACGATCCGCGCACCGGCTATGGCAACTATGTCTACACGCCCACACCGGACCAGCTGCGCAGCTCGGGCCGCCTGCTGACGGCCGTCTTCACCAACAGCTCTGACCAGGTGCAGCGCGCCACTTTGGGCCTGACCGCGTCCGTCCAAGGCTACGCCACCACCGCCATCCCCGAAGCCAGCACCACGGCCATGTTCGCTTTGGGCTTGCTCGGCCTGGTTGGTGTGGCCCGCCGCCGCGCCTGAGTCGTGTCTCAGGCTGGTCGCCTCTCCAGCCGCATCGTCTCCCCCACGGCCAGCACGGCGAAGCGCTCCGCCGGGATCGCTGCGGCGTGCAAGGCCTTCGCCAGCGCGCGCGGCGGCTCGTCCAGCGCCTCGTCGGTGAGCTGGAAGGTGCCCCAATGCACTGACAGGGCGCGCTTGCAGCCCAGGTCCTGGAAGATACGCACCGACTCCTCGGGGTTGCAATGCTGGTCTTTCATGAACCAGCGTGGCTCGTAGGCGCCGATCGGCAACAGGGCCAGGTCGAAGCCGCCACCGTGCTCGGGCGTGTGCTCGCGCGCAAAGTGCTGGCGGATGTCGGAGAAATCTTTCGAATAGGCCGTGTCGCCCGCGAAAAACAGGTGACAGTCAGGCGAGCGCACCGCGAAGCCGCCCCACAGGCTGCGCAGCGCGTCTGTGGCCGTGCGGGCCGACCAGTGCTGCGCGGGCGTCAGCGTCACCGGGATGCGGGCGTGGCTTGCCGACAGGCTGTTGGCCTCCAGCACATGGGTGTCCCACCAATCGAGCTCGACCACGCGGTGCATGCCGCGCCGGGCGAACCAGTGCGTGTGGCCCAGCGGGCAGATCACCAGCGGCATGCCGCCGGGCTGACGCGCCAAGGCCTGCATGGAGCCCTCGTCGAGGTGGTCATAGTGGTTGTGCGACAGCAGCACCACGTCGATGTGCGGCAGCTGTGCCAGCGTCAGCCCGGGCGGTGTGTGGCGCTTGGGGCCCGCCCACTGCACCGGGAAGCAACGCTCCGAGAACACCGGGTCGGTGAGGATGTTGAGCCCGCCGATCTGCGCCAGCACTGTGATGTGTCCGATCCAGGTGGCCGCGGGCTGCATGGCCAGGCCGGCCCGGGCGTTGGCGTGAAGGAAGTCCAGCTCGGGCGCCACCACCGGGATCGGCTCGGTCAAGGGCCGGGGGTGTCCCGCGCGCCAGGCCTGCCAGCGCCAGCGCAGGATCTCGTGCCAGCGTTTGCCGCGGAACGACACGTAGGTGTTCTGGAAACCGTCCGGGCGGTGGTGGGGCTTCTTCGGGTTGAAGTGCGGGTTCTTCATGGAGGGGCATCTTAGGGCCGCCCGCCTTCACAGGCCACGGCCTCGCCCCGCAGGCATCAAGCCCGGTCTGCGAAAGCCTCGACCAGGCTGCGACGCACGCGTTTGTAGTCCGCCCAGTCGAAGCCTTTGAGGAAGTCGATGGCCGATGTCGCCCCCAGGCGGAACAGCTTCAGCTTGGTGTCGCGCGCCATGCCGAAATCCAGCCAGCCGATGTCGCCCGTGTCGATGTAGCCCACCAAGCGCTTGTAATCGGGGTTCTTCTGGATGAACTCGGTGTCCATGGCATGGCGGGCGGTGTTGAATGCCCCGCCGATCACGCCGGGCAGGCCTTTGATGGCGATGTTGTGATCGTCCCATTGCAGCTTCACGCCCAGGGTGGGGCGCAGCGGCACGCGGCTGGTGTTGTGAAAAGCGTCGATGGGGAAGTTCGACAGCACGCCGCCGTCCACGAAATGGTGCGTCTTGGGCAGGAACTCGCCCTGGTAGCAGCGGTCGGGCCAGGTGGTGTGCTGCTGCCACAGGGCGCGTGCGTTGTCGTCTGCTGGCAGCGAGGGCACCTGGAAGGTAGCGAAGAAGCCGGGGATGGACATCGAGGCGCGCGCGAAGTCGGCCACGTTCACCTCCTCGGGCTGCGGCCAGTACAGCTCGGCCATTTTCGGCAGGTAGACCTTGGTCTCGGTGGAGATATCGGCGGTGACCACGCAGAGCTGGTCGCGTTGCTTGCGCACGAGGTAGTGCCGCACTCCGAGGATGTCCTCCCACAGCGGGGCGTCCTTGGGCAGACTGCGGAAGTCCTCCGGGTCGGCCGTGTCGCGCACGCGCAGCGGGGGCAGAGCGTTCATGCGTTCGCGCAGGCCCTTCACGGTCATGGGCTGGCCCTGGTTCATACCTCGCAGCAAGCTGTCCATCCAGCGGTGGAAGACCACACCGCGGTTGAGCGCGTGGATCTCGCTGAGGTTGTCGAGCACCTGGGTGGTCTTCCAGACCTTGCGGAAGGTGCTGGCATCGCCATCGAGCCAGGCTTCGAGCGCCTCCATGGCATCCGTGTCGCCGTCCTTGCGGCCATCGACGAACTCGGCCATGGGCATGTTGGCCAGCGCTTCGATGAGCTTGTCCACACGGGGCAAGGCGGGCGTGTTGGCCGACGCCAGGGCAATGGCCGAGATGGCCCCCGCCGAGGTGCCGCCGATGCCGATGAAGCGCAGACCGGCCGTCTCCAGCACGTGCAGGTAGCCCAGCAGGGCCAAGCCCAGGGTGCCGCCGCCCTCCATCACCAGGTCGATGTACTGGTTTCCATCGGCGTCGACCAGATCGCTGTACTCGCCCTGGCGCAAGGCCTGGATGTCGGCGCGCAGGTCGTCGATGTGGTGCAGGAAGTCAGCGGCCGTGACCGGCAGGTTGGGCGTGTTCATGGTGGTGTCCCTTGGTGCCCGTGCAGGGCTGGATGTGGTGCCGTGACGGTACGCCAGAGTGGCCCGATGGCCCATCCCTATGCCGTGGGAGCCGAGGTCAACACGCCTGTCACACAGCCATGAAAAAACCCCGCACGGGGCGGGGCTGGTGGGGGAGGCGGGCGGGTGAGCGCTGGGCTCAGGCCTGGGCTCAGGCCACGCTCACCGGAATTTTGCCGATCTTGGCCTGCCACTGCTTGGGCCCTTCGATGTGGGCGCTGGTGCCGCCGGCGTCCACGGCGACTGTCACCGGCATGTCGACCACATCGAACTCGTAGATGGCTTCCATGCCGAGGTCTTCAAAGCCCACGACCTTGGCCGCCTTGATGGCCTTGGACACCAGGTAGGCCGAACCGCCCACGGCCATCAGGTAGGCCGACTTGTGCTTCTTGATGGCTTCGATGGCAGCGGGGCCGCGCTCGGCCTTGCCCACCATGCTGATCAGGCCCGTCTTCTCCAGCATCATGTCGGTGAACTTGTCCATGCGGGTGGCCGTGGTGGGGCCGGCGGGGCCGACCACCTCGTCGCGCACGGGGTCGACCGGGCCCACGTAGTAGATGACGCGGTTGGTGAAGTCCACGGGCAGCTTCTCACCCTTGGCCAGCATGTCCTGGATGCGCTTGTGAGCGGCGTCGCGGCCGGTCAGCATCTTGCCGTTGAGCAGCAGCGTCTGGCCTGGCTTCCAGCTGGCCACTTCGTCCTTGGTCAGCGTGTTCAAGTCCACGCGCTTGGACTTGTTGTAGTCCGGCGCCCAGTGCACGTTGGGCCACAGGTCCAGGCTGGGTGGGTCCAGATAGACGGGGCCGGAGCCGTCCATCACGAAGTGCGCATGGCGGGTGGCCGCGCAGTTCGGGATCATGGCGATGGGCTTGGAGGCCGCGTGCGTCGGGTAGGTCTTGATCTTCACGTCGAGCACGGTGGTCAGGCCACCCAGGCCTTGCGCGCCGATGCCCAAAGCGTTGACCTTCTCGTAGAGCTCAAGGCGCAGCTCTTCGATCTTCGTCAGCGATGCGCCCGAGCTGGACTTGGCCAGCAGTTCGTACATGTCGATGTCGTCCATCAACGACTCTTTCGCCAGCAGCGCAGCCTTCTCGGCCGTGCCACCAACGCCGATGCCCAGCATGCCGGGCGGGCACCAGCCGGCGCCCATGGTCGGCACGGTTTTCAACACCCAGTCGACGATGTTGTCGGATGGGTTGAGCATGTAGACCTTGGACTTGTTCTCGGAGCCGCCGCCCTTGGCTGCCACGGTCACATCGACCTTGTCGCCGGGCACCAGTTCCATGAAGACCACGGCGGGCGTGTTGTCCTTGGTGTTCTTGCGCTCGAAGATGGGGTCAGACAGCACCGAGGCGCGCAGCTTGTTGTCCGGGTTGTTGTAGCCTCGGCGCACGCCTTCGTCGACGGCGTCCTGGATGCTCTTGTTGCCGAAGCCTTCCCACTTCACGCCCATCCCGATCTTCAGGAAGACGTTGACGATGCCGGTGTCCTGACAGATGGGGCGGTGGCCTTCGGCGCACATGCGCGAGTTGGTCAGGATCTGGGCGATCGCGTCCTTGGCCGCCGGCGATTCCTCGCGCTCATAGGCGCGGGCCAGGTGGGCGATGTAGTCGGCCGGGTGGTAGTAGCTGATGTACTGCAGGGCAGCGGCGACGGATTCGACGAGGTCGTCGTGGCGGATGGTCGTCATGGTGAGGCAGCGTGGGGAGTTGCGGGTGAGGGCGCGTGTCGGATTGGGCGGGGTCGCCGCCAGGGCCGTGCTGCACGCGCCAGGGTGCGAGTGTATGCCCGTGCGGGCTCAGTGGTGCTGGTCTCCGCCAGTTTGGGGAGGGTGGATCAGCCGGTCGGTGAAGGCGATGGCCATGGCCGACAGCAAGAACGCGATGTGGATCACGGTTTGCGCGATGAGCGCCTTGTCGGAGTAGTTCTGCGCATTGATGAAGGTCTTGAGCAGGTGGATGGACGAGATGCCGATGATGGCCGTGCCCAGCTTCACCTTGAGCACCGAGGCGTTCACGTGGTCCAGCCACTCCGGCTGGTCGGGGTGGCCCTCCAGGCCCATCCGCGAGACGAAGGTTTCGTAGCCGCCGACGATCACCATGATCAGCAGGTTGGAGATCATCACCACGTCGATCAAGCCCAGCACGACCAGCATGATCGTGGTTTCCGTCAGGTGGGTTGGCGGGTGGTCGCTTTGTTGCCCGGACGCTTCAAAAATGGCGCGCAAGGCTTCAGGGCTGCCGAACGCGGCCTCCACCAGGTGAACGAGTTCAACCCAGAAGTGAAATACGTACACCGCCTGCGCGAGGATCAGGCCCAGATACAGCGGCAATTGCAGCCATCTGCTGGCAAAGATGAAATTCGACAGCGCGTTGGATTTGGAAGGTTTCTTGATGCTGGTCATGGTGGGTTGGGGATAGTCCGTAGCAACAAATTGTAGAGATGGGCGCATGGTCTTGGGTTGGCAGGGTCTCCATGCATGATGTGATCACCCTTGCCAGTTAGACCCGCTGGCGTCACAAGCGCTGGTTTTCAGGAGCATGGCCATGTCTGGCACCCAACAAACCGCACAAACTTCCACCCTTTACCCCGTTCCAGCCGCTTTCGCACAATCCGCACACATCGGCAGCCGCGAAGCGTACGACAAGCTGTGCCAAGAGGCCCAGCACGACCACGCCGCCTACTGGGGCCGTCTGGCACGCGAATTCCTCAGCTGGCACCAGCCCTTCACCCAAACGCTGGACGAGCGCCAGGCGCCTTTTTACAAGTGGTTCGAGGACGGGCTGCTCAATGCATCCCACAACTGCCTGGACCGTCAGATCGAGGCCGGCCTGGGCGAGAAAACCGCCATCATCTTTGAGGCGGACGACGGCAAGGTCAGCCACGTCAGCTACAAGGAGTTGCTGGCACGCGTCAGCCGCCTGGCCAACGCGCTGAAGGCGCAAGGTGTCAAGAAGGGCGACCGCGTGGTGCTGTACCTGCCCATGTCCGTCGAGGGCGTGGTGGCCATGCAGGCCTGTGCCCGCATCGGTGCGACCCACTCGGTGGTGTTCGGCGGTTTCTCGGCGCAAAGCCTGCGCGACCGCATCGAGGACGCCGGCGCCGTCATGGTCATCACGGCCGATGAGCAGGTGCGTGGTGGCAAGACGCTGCCTTTGAAGGCCATCGTCGACGAGGCCCTGACCCTGGGGGGCTGCGACAGCGTCCGCAAAGTCATCGTGTTCCAGCGCACGGGCGGCAAGGTGGCGTTCAACGCCGGCCGCGACCTGTGGATGCATGAGCTCACCGTAGCGCAATCCGACGTGTGTGCGCCCGAGTGGGTCAGCGCCGAGCACCCGCTGTTCCTGCTCTACACCTCTGGCTCCACCGGCAAGCCCAAGGGCGTGCAGCACAGCACGGGTGGCTACCTGTTGCACGCAGCTGTGACCATGAAGTGGACCTTCGACTACAAGCCGAACGATGTCTTCTGGTGCACGGCCGACATCGGCTGGGTCACCGGCCACACCTACGTGGCTTACGGCCCGCTCGCCAACGGCGGCACCCAGGTCATCTTCGAAGGCGTGCCCACCTACCCGGACGCCGCCCGCTTCTGGCGCATGATCGAGGCCCACAAGGTCACGATCTTCTACACGGCGCCCACGGCCATCCGCGCCCTGATCAAGGCCGCCGAGTCCGACGCCAAGGTGCACCCGCGCAATTTCGACCTCTCCAGCCTGCGTCTGCTGGGCACGGTGGGCGAGCCCATCAACCCGGCCGCCTGGGAGTGGTACCACCGCGAAATCGGTGCCGGCAAGTGCCCCATCGTGGACACCTTCTGGCAGACCGAAACCGGTGGCCACATGATCACCCCGCTGCCCGGCGCCCACGCGCTGACGCCTGGCTCGTGCACGCTGCCCTTCCCGGGCATCGATGCCGCCGTGGTGGACGAAACCGGCAAGGAAGTGCCCTGGGGCCAAGGCGGCGTGCTGGTGGTGCGCAAGCCCTGGCCGTCGATGATCCGCACCATTTGGGGTGACCCGGAGCGCTTCCAGAAGTCTTACTACCCGCCCGATTTCGGCGGCAAGTACTACCTGGCGGGCGACGGCGCCATCCGTGACGCAGAAACCGGCTACTTCACCATCACCGGCCGCATCGACGACGTGTTGAACGTCTCGGGCCACCGCATGGGCACGATGGAGATCGAATCCGCGCTGGTCTCGCACCCCCTGGTGGCCGAAGCCGCCGTGGTGGGCCGCCCCGATGACCTCACCGGCGAGGCCATCTGCGCCTTCGTGGTGCTCAAGCGTCCGCGCCCCGAGGGGGACGAGGCCAAGCAGATCGCCAATGAACTGCGCAACCACGTCGGCCAGGAGATCGGTCCGATCGCCAAGCCCAAGGACATCCGCTTCGGCGACAACCTGCCCAAGACCCGCTCCGGCAAGATCATGCGCCGCCTGTTGCGCGTGGTCGCCAAGGGCGAGGACGTCACGCAGGACACCTCGACGCTGGAGAACCCGGCCATCCTTGAGCAGCTCTCGCAGCGCAACTGATGCCGCTCAGGCCTTCCATGGCGATATATCCGTCACGGAAAATGTTGATCGGTCTTATATAAGGGCTGACTAAAACCCGCCACTCACCCTGGCGGGTTTTCTTTTGGGTCGGTGCGCGGGTTGTGTCAAAACGGGACAGGTTATCTTTCCTGGGATTTGACAACGAAGATTGCCAATTTCAACGTTCCGGGTAAACCATGTGTTGCGTTTCGATTTTTCGCACCACCTTGGCGTTCCCCCTCATGGCATCCCGGCTTCATACCCCTTAAATTGAGGGGGTGACTGCGCCACAAGTGCGGTCCGACATCGCAATGACGAGGAGCTTTCTAAAATGGCAAACACCAGCGTATCGACCGCACCGATGACCGCTGAGGAAAAGAAGGTGATTTTCGCCTCCAGCCTCGGAACGGTTTTCGAGTGGTATGACTTCTACCTCTACGGATCCTTGGCGGCCATCATCGCCAAACAGTTTTTTGCCGGTCTCGACCCGACATCGGCATTCATTTTCGCGCTGCTCGCTTTTGCAGCCGGTTTCATCGTGCGTCCCTTCGGCGCGCTCGTGTTTGGCCGCCTCGGCGACATGATCGGCCGGAAGTACACCTTCCTGGTCACCATCCTCTTGATGGGCGCGTCCACCTTCATCGTGGGCATCCTGCCCAACTATGCCTCCATCGGCGTGGCCGCCCCGGTCATCCTGATCCTGCTGCGCCTGCTGCAAGGCTTGGCGCTGGGCGGTGAATACGGCGGCGCAGCCACTTATGTCGCCGAGCACGCCCCGCACGGCCGCCGCGGTGCCTACACCGCATGGATCCAGACCACGGCCACGCTGGGTCTGTTCCTGTCGCTGTTGGTCATCCTGGGCACCCGCACCGCGATCGGTGAGGACGCTTTCCAGGAATGGGGCTGGCGTGTGCCGTTCATCGTGTCGCTCGCATTGCTGGGCATCAGCGTGTGGATCCGGCTGAGCATGAACGAGTCGCCCGCCTTCAAGAAGATGAAGGCCGAGGGCAAAACCTCCAAGGCACCGCTGACCGAGTCCTTCGGCCAATGGAAGAACCTGAAGATCGTGATCCTGGCCCTGGTGGGTCTGGTCGCTGGTCAGGCCGTGGTCTGGTACACCGGCCAGTTCTACGCCTTGTTCTTCCTGACGCAAGCGCTGAAGGTTGACGGTGCCACAGCCAACATCCTGGTCGCCATCTCGCTGCTGATCGGCACGCCGTTCTTTGTGGTGTTCGGTTCGCTGTCGGACAAGATCGGCCGCAAGCCCATCATCCTGGCGGGTTGCCTGATCGCCGCGCTGACCTACTTCCCGCTGTTCAAGGCCCTGACCCACTACGCCAACCCGGACCTGGAGAAGGCTCAAATGACCGCCCCCGTGACCCTGGTCGCGGATTCGTCGGAGTGCTCCTTCCAGTTCAACCCGACCGGCACTGCCAAGTTCACCAGTTCGTGTGACGTGGCCAAGCAATTGCTGGCCGCCAACTCGGTGAACTACGAGAACGTCGAAGGCCCCAAGGGCTCCATCGCCGTGGTGAAGGTGGGTGACGTGGCCATCAACAGCTACGCCGTCAACAAAGTGACCGAGGCCGATGTGCCCGCTGCCAAGGAAGCCGCCACCAAAGCCAAGGAAGCCGCCCTCAAGAAGGTCGACGATCTGAAGGCCGCTGGCGACACCAGCGCCGACGGCGCGACCAAGCTGAAGGACGCCGAGAAGGCCGCCAAGGACGCCACCGCTGCCCTGGCCGCTTTCGACAAGGACGCCAAGGCCGCCGCGACCAAGGTGATCGATGGTCAGTTCAAGAAGGCAGTCAACGCCGAGCTGAAGAAGGCAGGCTACCCGCCCAAGGCTGACCCGGCCAAGCTGAACAAGCCCATGATCGTGGCCATCCTGTCGCTGCTGGTGATCTACGTGACCATGGTCTACGGCCCGATCGCCGCCATGCTGGTGGAGATGTTCCCGACCCGCATCCGCTACACCTCGATGTCCCTGCCGTACCACATCGGCAACGGCTGGTTCGGTGGTCTGCTGCCCACGACGGCCTTCGCCATCGTGGCCCAGACGGGCAACATCTACAACGGCCTGTGGTACCCGATCATCATCGCCTCCGTCACCTTCGTGATCGGCCTGCTGTTCGTCAAGGAAACCAAGGACGTCAACATCTACGCCGACGACTGAGTCCGCAGAGGGGGCGGGGCCACAAGCCCTGGCCCTCCACAGCGCCCGACGCTGGTTCCGAACACCCCGACAGGGTCACGCCCGTCGGGGTGTTGTCATTTGTGACATGTGTTGGCGTCTTCGGCGATGTGCGCACGGTGCGCGTGGTTTATAACCGCCGGTGGGTGGTTCGCCGGGACGGCCCGACAGCAGGAGCTCGCGCATGTGGTTGGTGGCATTGGGGGTGTTGGTGTTGGTGTTGAACTTCGCCGGGGTGGGCGCCGTGGGGCGGCTGGTCTGGTGGGAGGACGCCTGGATCATGCTGGCCCCCTTCGGCCTGGCCGCCCTGTGGTGGTTCATTGCCGACAGCACGGGCCACACGCAGCGCAAAGCCATGGCCAAGATGGAGGCCAGGAAGGAAGCCCGCCGCGCGAAGAGCATGGAGGCGCTGGGCTTGCGCAAACCCGGACAGAAGGCGGGGCAGGGCCGCAGGCGCTGAAGGGCGCTGGACGGCCGGGATAAAATCAGAGCTTCGTCGCGATTGAATTTCCGGAGCCATCCATGCCTCAGTACCGTTCCCGCACTTCCACCGCTGGCCGCAACATGGCCGGCGCGCGCGCCCTCTGGCGTGCCACCGGCATGAAGGATGGTGACTTCGAAAAGCCGATCATCGCCATCGCCAACAGCTTCACGCAGTTCGTGCCGGGCCACGTGCACCTGAAGGACCTCGGCCAGTTGGTCGCCCGCGAGATCGAAGCCGCCGGCGGTGTGGCCAAGGAGTTCAACACCATCGCCGTGGACGACGGCATCGCCATGGGCCACGGTGGCATGCTGTATTCGCTGCCCTCGCGCGACCTCATCGCCGACAGCGTCGAGTACATGGTCAATGCCCACACGGCCGACGCGCTGGTGTGCATCTCCAACTGCGACAAGATCACCCCTGGCATGCTGATGGCCGCGCTGCGCTTGAACATCCCTGTGGTGTTCGTCTCGGGTGGTCCGATGGAAGCCGGCAAGGCCAAGATCGAAGGCAAGGTCATCGCCCTCGACCTGGTCGACGCCATGGTCAAGGCTGCCGACAAGAACTGCTCGGACGAAGAGGTCGAGATGGTCGAGCGTTCGGCCTGCCCCACCTGTGGCTCGTGCTCGGGCATGTTCACCGCCAACTCGATGAACTGCCTGACCGAGGCGCTGGGCCTGTCCCTGCCGGGCAATGGCACCATCGTCGCCACCCACGCCGACCGCGAAAAGCTTTTCCGCAAGGCTGGTCGCACCGTGGTGGAGCTGGCCAAGCGCTACTATGAGCAAGACGATGCCAGCGTGCTGCCGCGCAACATCGCCAGCTTCAAGGCCTTCGAGAACGCCGTCGCACTCGACGTGGCCATGGGCGGCTCCACCAACACCGTGCTGCACCTGCTGGCCGCTGCGCGTGAGGCCGAAGTGCCCTTCACCATGGCCGACATCGACCGCATGTCGCGCAAGGTGCCTTGCCTGAGCAAGGTGGCCCCGGCCGTGCCCGACGTGCACATCGAGGACGTGCACCGTGCTGGCGGCATCATGTCCATCCTGGGCGAGCTGGCCCGTGGGGGCCTGCTGCACACCGACGTGCCCACCGTGCACAGCAAGACCATGGCCGATGCCATTGCGAATTGGGACGTGACCGTCACGCAAGACGAGGCCGTCCACACCTTCTACAAGGCCGCGCCTGGCGGCATCCCCACGCAGGTGGCTTTCTCGCAGGACAGCCGCTGGAAGGCGCTCGACCTCGATCGCGCCAAGGGCGTCATCCGTTCGACCGAAAACGCCTTCACCAAGGACGGTGGCCTGGCGGTGCTCTACGGCAACATCGCCGAAAAGGGCTGCATCGTCAAAACCGCAGGTGTCGACGAGTCGATCTGGGTGTTCAGCGGCAAGGCACGCGTGTACGAGAGCCAGGACGACGCGGTGGAAGGCATCCTCGGTGAAGAGGTGCAGGCTGGCGACGTGGTGGTTATCCGCTACGAAGGCCCCAAGGGCGGCCCTGGCATGCAGGAAATGCTGTACCCCACGTCCTACCTCAAGAGCCGCGGCCTGGGCAAGGCCTGCGCGCTGCTGACCGACGGTCGTTTCTCGGGCGGCACCTCTGGCTTGTCCATCGGCCACGCCTCGCCCGAGGCCGCATGCGGTGGCGCCATCGCGCTGGTCGAAAACGGTGATGCCATCGAGATCGACATCCCGAACCGCCGCATCCACCTGGCCATCAGCGACGAGGAGATGGCCCGTCGCCGCGCGGCCATGGAAGCCAAGGGTGCCGATGCCTGGAAGCCCGCCAAGCGCGAGCGCTACGTGTCGGCGGCCCTGCAGGCCTACGCTTTGCTGACCACTTCCGCCGACACGGGCGCGGTGCGCGACCTCTCGCAAATCAAGCGCTGAGGTTCTGGCGGGCGGGCGTGCCTCACAGGAACTTGAATGCCAGCAGGGCCACCAGCGTGGGGCCCAGCGCGGCCAGGAACAGCCCTCCCGCCGAGATGGACTGATCCTCGAAGCCACCTTTGAGGATGGCTGCGCCAGCCGGATTGGGCGCGTTGGCAATGATCGTCAACCCGCCCCCGGTCACTGCGCCGGCCACCAGGGCATACTTGAAATCGTCGCTCAGGCCTGGCACCAGTGATCCGAGGTAGGTCAGTGCCGCGTTGTCGGTGATGGCGGTGAGCGCCGTGGCGCCCAAGAAAACGGCGTCGCTGCTCATGCTCAGCAGCACCGGCTCCAGCCACCATTGCTGTTGGCCCCCAAGCACCACCAGGCCCGCCAGGAAGAAGGCGACCAACAGCCCCTCGCGCAGGATCAGCGGCGACTGGTAGCGTTCGTAGGCCGTGGTGAAGCCCAGGAAAAACATGAACAAGCCCAGGAACACTGCAGGGTGGTGGGCGAACACCACGATACCCGCCAGGAATGCCAGGTGGATACCGGTGACCAGCATGGGTGGCGCAGCTTCCGTGGCCGCGGGCAGGCCAGGCAGGGCGCGCAGTTCCTTGCGGAACAAGAGCACCAACCCCAGCACGTTGACCAGCACGGCCAGCGCCGCCTTGTCTCCGAAGTGCAAGAACATGTGGCGCAGGTCCCAGCCCCAAGCGGAGGCCACCATGAGCACCGGCGGCGCGGCGTAGGGCGTCAAGGTACCACCGATCGACACGTTCACAAAAAGCACACCCAGCGTGCCGTATTTCAGGCGGTCCGATATCGGGTGGGCGTAAAGGCCATCTTTGAGCAACAGCGCGGCCAGGGTCATGGCCGCGGGTTCGGTGATGAAAGAGCCCAGCAGTGGCACCACCGACAGGACCACCACCATGAAAGCGATGCCGGGAGGCAGCGGCAGCACGCGCACCAGCACCCGAACCAGTTGCCCGGCCAGTTGGAGGATGGGTTTGCTGGCGGCCGCGACCATGATGGCGAACACAAACAGGGGCTCGGTGTAGTTGCGGGTGTCCAGGTAGTGCACCGCCGCTTGCTTGCCCTCGATGGCGAACATCAGCACCACGAGCACCATGGCCCAAAAACCGAACACCACCTCGACTTCGCCAAGGAAATGCCACAGGCCGGCATGGGCGGGGCGTGTGTGTGCAAGGCCTTCGAAGAACTTGGTCGAGAAGGTGTGAACCAGGGCGAGGCCGAACAGAGCAGCGCCGAGCAGCTGGAGGGTGGTCGGATTCATGCTGCGGATACTAGCAGTCTGGGGCCGACGCTTGACTCCGCTTGGCCTTGCGGGTGTCCACATCGGTTATCGTTCGCGCCATGCTGATCCATCCCCAATTCGACCCCATCGCCGTGGCCATCGGCCCGCTCCGGGTGCACTGGTACGGCCTGACCTACTTGGCGGCGTTCACTTTCTTTTACCTGCTGGCCACGACTCGGGTGCGGCGGCCCTGGTTCGCGCAGCACGGCTGGGATCGGCAGATGGTCGAGGACCTGCTGTTTTTCGGCGTGCTCGGCGTGGTGCTCGGTGGTCGCCTCGGCTATGTGCTGTTTTATAAGCCCAGCCACTACCTCCAGCACCCCGCCGAAATCCTCGCTGTTTGGCAGGGAGGCATGGCCTTCCACGGGGGCCTGCTCGGTGTGATCGCGGCGCTGGCGGTGTTCGCGCGGCTGCGCCAGCGCCCATTCTTCGAGGTGGCAGACATCGTCGCGCCCTGCGTGCCCATGGGCCTGGCCGCTGGGCGCATCGGCAACTTCATCAACGGGGAGTTGTGGGGCCGCGCGGCCGACCCATCCCTCCCATGGGCGATGGTGTTCCCGCAGTCGGGCACCGACCTCGCACGCCACCCCTCACAGCTCTACCAGTTCGGGCTGGAAGGGCTGTTGCTGTTCGCGCTGCTGTGGTGGTACGGCCGACGCCAACGTCCGCTGGGCGCCGTGTCGGGGGCTTTTTTGGTGGGCTACGGCGTGTTCCGCTTCACGGCGGAGTACTTCCGCGAGCCCGACAGCTTCCTCGGCCTGCTGGCCTTGAACATGAGCATGGGCCAGTGGCTGTGTGTGCCCATGATCGCGCTGGGCGCCTTGATCTGGGGGCTGGCCCAGAGACGCGGCGCCCAGCGTTGAAGGCTGTTTGCAAGCCTGCCCCCGTGTCACGCGGCCTGCTTGTGGGCCGTGCCGTGTCGCGTGTAAAGGAAGTCCAGTACAGCTTTGCGGCAATGCATGTAGGTGGGGTCCTCGGCCAGCGCGACGCGGTCTCTCGGTCGGGCCAGGGGCACGTCCAGAACCTCGCCGATGGTGGCGGCGGGGCCGTTGGTCATCATCACGATGCGGTCTGACAGCAGCACGGCCTCATCGACATCGTGGGTCACCATCACCACCGTGCTTTGCGTGCGCGCCACGATCTTCAGCAACTCGTCTTGCAAGTGAGCGCGGGTGAGCGCGTCCAGCGCACCGAAGGGCTCGTCCATTAACAAGACCTTGGGCTCCATCGCCAGAGCCCGTGCAATGCCGACGCGCTGTTTCATGCCGCCCGAGATCTCGCTGGGACGCTTCTGCGCTGCGTGCGACATGCCCACGAGTTCCAGCGCGTCTGCTGTGCGCTTTTTGAGCGAGGCCTTGTCCTCCTTTGCTCCGAACACGCGCTCCACTGCCAGGTGCACGTTCTGGAAGCAGGTCAGCCAGGGCAGCAGAGAATGGTTCTGGAAGACCACGCCGCGCTCCGGGCCAGGGCCCGCGATTTCCTTGTTGTCGCAAATCAGGCCACCACTGGAGGGCAGCAGCAAGCCGGCAATCAGGTTCAGCAGCGTCGACTTGCCGCAGCCCGAATGCCCGATGAGCGCGATGAACTCGCCCTTGTTGATTTGGAGGTTGACGTCACGCAGGGCGTGAAATCGGCCCTTCTTCGTGTGGAACACCATCTCGGCTTGGTGGATGTCGATGAACGCGGTCATGGTCGGTCTCCGGTTGCGGTGTGTGGTATGCGTTGGGCGGGGTGCTGTGATGTCACTCAAAGCTGAAGCGCTTGGCCACGGCGACCAGGGCGTTCTCCAGCAGCAAACCGACGATGCCGATGACGAAGATGGCGATGATGATGTGCGCCACGTTGAGGTTGTTCCACTCATCCCACACCCAGAAGCCGATGCCCACGCCGCCTGTCAGCATTTCGGCGGCCACGATCACCAGCCATGCCGTGCCCACCGACAGACGCACGCCGGTCAGCATGTAGGGCAGCACCGAGGGAAACAGGATCTTGGTGACGATCTTCCACTCCGACAAGTTCAGCACCTTGGCCACGTTGAGGTAGTCCTCGGGCACGCGCTGCACCCCGACGGCCGTGTTGATGATCATCGGCCAGATCGAACAGATGAAGATCGTCCAGATGGCGGCCGGGTCGGCCGACTTGAACACCAGCAGGCCGATGGGCAGCCAGGCCAGTGGCGACACCGGGCGCAGCAGGCTGATCAATGGGTTCAGCATGGCGCCGATCACCTTGGAGCGACCGATGAGGAAGCCCATCGGGATGCCGACGATGGCAGCCAGACCGAAGCCCATCGCCACACGCTTGAGCGAGAACAGGATGTTCCAGCCCAGGCCTTGGTCGTTGGGGCCGTTGCTGTAAAACGGGTCAGAAAACAGCTTCACCGCCTCCGTCCACGTGGCCGCAGGCGTGGGGAAACTGCCGCCCTTCATGGTCAGCAGTGCCCAGATCGCCACCATCAGGCCGATGCCCGCTACCGGTGCAAGCAGCTTGAGCGACCAGGCGGCCCAGTCCACCGAGGCCAAGATGCTGTCGCGCCCGGAGGCTGCGGTGGTTGCAGGTGTGGCATTGGCGGCAGATGTCATGGCGTGTTGGCTGGGTGTGCCTGTCGTCTTGCTGGCCTGGCTGGCGCGCAGGGCGTCGCTGGCTTCGGAGGGGCTGTGGAAAACGGCGCTGACCATGGAGTGCTCCTGTTGCGAGGGGGTGGCGAGGCTTCGCGGCTCACGCCTTGATCTTGAAGCTGTCAGCGTACTTCTTGGGGTCCTTGCCGTCCCAGACCACGCCGTCCATCAATTTGGCCGAGCGCATCGGGTCTTTGGGCACGCTGATGCCCACGCCGCCGGCCGCTTGCTTGTACAGGTCGATCCGGTTGACCTGCTTGGCCACGGCCAGGTAGTCGGGATGATCCTTCAACAGGCCCCAGCGCTTGTGCTGGGTGAGGAACCACATGCCGTCGCTCAGGTAGGGGAAGTTGACCGCGCCATCGTTGAAGAACTTCATGTGGTTGGGGTCGTCCCACGTCTTGCCCAGGCCGTTCTGGTAGCGGCCCAGGATGCGCTGGTTGATGGCTTCCACGCCCGTGTTCACGTAGGACTTGGCAGCGATGGTTTCTGCCATCTTCAGCTTGTTCTGCAACCCGGCGTCGATCCACTTGCTGGCTTCCAGCACGGCCATCATCACGGCGCGGGTGGTGTTGGGGTACTTGGTCACGAACTCGTCGGTGGTGCCCAGGACCTTCTCGGGGTGGTCTTTCCAGATGTCTTGCGTGGTGGCTGCCGTGATGCCGATGCCGTCCATGATGGCGCGGTGGTTCCAGGGCTCGCCCACGCAGAAGCCGTCCATGTTGCCCACGCGCATGTTGGCCACCATTTGCGGCGGCGGCACGGTGATGGCCTTGGCGTCCTGCAGCGGGTTGATGCCCGCCGAGGCCAGCCAGTAGTACAGCCACATGGCGTGGGTGCCAGTGGGGAAGGTCTGCGCGAAGGTGTACTCGCGCTTTTCCTTGGCCATGACCTTGGCCAGCGATGCCACGTCCACCGCGCCCGCGTCGGCCAGCTTCTTCGACAGCGTGATGGCCTGGCCGTTGTTGTTCAGGGTCATGAGCACGGCCATGTCCTTCTTGGGGCCGCCAATGCCAAGCTGCACACCGTAGATCAGGCCGTACAGCACGTGCGCCATGTGCAGGTCGCCGTTCACCAGCTTGTCGCGCACACCGGCCCACGAGGCCTCCTTGCTGGGGACGATCTTGACGCCGTACTTCTTGTCGAAGCCGAGCACCGAAGCCATCACGACCGAGGCGCAGTCGGTCAGGGGGATGAAGCCGATCTTCACCTCTTCGATTTCCGGCTTGTCCGAGCCGGCAGCCCAAGCCATGGAAGGCAGGCCGGAGGCAGCGCCCACGGCGCCGGCTGCGGCAACGGTTTTCAGGAGGGTGCGGCGGGTGGGGTCGAAGTCCTGAGGGTTCATGGTGCGAAGCTTTCGTGTCAGACAACAAAAAAAGGTGCCCTGGCTGCACGGCCGGTCGGAACGAGCGTGCGCAGCCATGACACCTTTGTCGGAAGCTCGGGGCCCGGCTCAGGGCGCCCAAGAAAACAAGATCGCCGTTGACCTTGCCGCCAAAGACACTGCAAAGCGTGTGCCAGGTGGGCGTCATCTGGGTGCGTGCGCTGGGGAGAAGCCATTCAAAATGGGTTGTGGGCGCATCCGTGCGCACTGCCTGGTCTCCGTGCGCGGCCGCCACGCGTGCCTCCAGCTGTTTCGGTGCGCCGAAGTGGTGCCCCGCATGCGCCGCTTCAGTGCTTGGTGTGCGCCATTGCCAGGGGGCAGGGCCCGAAGGCAAAGCCTCAGGCCCTCTACACTGGCGGCATGCTGGCAACCGACACAAGACTGATCCTGGGCGTCGAGTCCTCCTGCGACGAAACCGGTGTGGCCCTCGTGGCCCTGCCCGCCGAGGGTGCGCCTCGGCTGCTGGCGCACGCGCTGCACAGCCAGATCGACATGCACCAGGCCTACGGCGGTGTTGTGCCAGAGCTGGCGTCCCGCGATCACATCCGCCGCGTGGTACCCCTTGCTCGCCAGGTCATGCAGGAGGCGCAGTGCGCCATGGGCGATGTCGATGTGGTGGCGTACACCCGGGGGCCCGGCCTCGCCGGCGCCCTGCTGGTGGGTGCGGGTGTGGCCTGCGCGCTGGCCACGGGCCTGGGCAAGCCCATGTTGGGTGTGCACCACCTCGAAGGCCACCTGCTCTCGCCCTTTCTGTCTGCCGATCCGCCCGAGTTCCCCTTCGTGGCCTTGCTCGTGTCGGGAGGGCATACGCAGCTCATGCGCGTCGACGGTGTGGGGCGCTACGAGCTGCTCGGCGAGACGGTGGACGACGCTGCGGGCGAGGCCTTCGATAAATCAGCGAAGCTGATGGGGCTGCCTTACCCAGGCGGTCCGCACCTCGCGCGCCTGGCCGAGCAGGGCAGGGCGGACGCCTTCTCCTTGCCGCGCCCGATGTTGCACAGCGGCAATCTGGATTTTTCCTTCGCGGGCTTGAAAACCGCGGTGCGCACACATTTGGTGCGCCAGGGTTGGCTGGATCAGCCTGATGCGCTGGCCCAGCCCGCCCACCGGGCTGTCCTGGCCGATCTGGCTGCATCGACCCAGGCGGCCATCGTCGAGGTGCTGGTGAAGAAGTCGCTGGCGGCGCTCAAAGCGACGGGGTTGAAGCGCGTGGTGGTGGCAGGCGGTGTCGGGGCCAACCGCCTGCTGCGCGTTCAGCTCGACCAAGCGTGTGCTCGCCGCGGCGTGCGCGTGCACTACCCGGAGCTGCACCTTTGCACCGACAACGGCGCCATGATCGCCCTGGCCGCGGCCCTGCGCCTGCAGACGGGGCAGGCCGCCCTGACGCGGGAGCCCGTCTTCGACGTGCGGCCGCGCTGGGACCTGTCTGCGGCGTGACTGGTGCGGTCTGCACCCTGAGCGCCTCACCATCTGGAAATCTGCTACACTTTACGGCTGTCCCGGTTTCGGCCGGGCGGTATTCGCACGGCCTGGGTCGGTTTCACCCGGTGTCCGCAAGTCCAACGCAGGAACCGATGCCGGTGTGGCGGTTTGTCAGTGCTCAAAAGCGCGCAAGCCATGCCGGAGCGGCCTGCATCTGTTTTTCAGGAAACACACCATGTCCGTCGCTGACATCAACACCGCAGCCATCGTCAAAGACAACGCCCGCAGCGCCAATGACACCGGCTCCCCCGAAGTGCAAGTCGCTCTGCTGACCGCTCGCATCAACGAACTGACCCCCCACTTCAAGGCCAACAAGAAGGACCACCACGGTCGTCGCGGCCTGCTGCGCATGGTCAGCCGCCGTCGCAAGCTGCTGGACTACCTCAAGGGCAAGGAATTCGACCGCTACGCGGCCCTGATCGCCAAGCTGGGCCTGCGCAAGTAAGCACCTCATGACGACAAAAAGCCTGTCTGGACGCCTCCAGCACAGGCTTTTTGTTTTTTAACGCCGCCAACTGACCCAAAGCGAACGCTGTGTCATTCCAACGTGGTTGAGTCTGCCTTCGGGCTCAGCCTCGCTGGAATGGCATCGCGACAGGTGACGGCACCCCGGGCAATCCGCACGTTGCGGGCGCCCATGACCTCCGGAGACACCATCCATGACCATGTTCAACAAAGTCACCAAAACCTTCACCTGGGGCAAGCACACCGTCACCATGGAGACGGGTGAAATCGCCCGCCAGGCCACCGGCGCCGTGCTGGTCGACATCGAGGGCACCGTGGTGCTGGCCACCGTTGTGTGCGCCAAAACCGCCAAGCCCGGCCAGGACTTCTTCCCCCTGACCGTCGACTACATCGAGAAGACCTACGCCGCAGGCAAGATCCCTGGCAGCTTCTTCAAGCGCGAAGCCAAGCCCTCTGAATTCGAAACCCTGACCTCGCGCCTGATCGACCGCCCGATCCGCCCGTTGTTCCCCGAAGGCTTCTACAACGAAGTGCAGCTGGTCATTCACGTGGTGTCGCTGAACCCCGAAGTCTCGGCCGACATCGCCGCCATGATCGCCTCCAGCGCTGCGCTGTCGATCTCGGGCATCCCCTTCAACGGTCCGATCGGTGCCGCCCGCGTGGGCTACATCAACGGTGAATACGTGCTGAACCCCAGCATCACCGAAGTCGCCAACTCCAAGATGGACCTGATCGTCGCCGGCACCGAAACCGCCGTGCTGATGGTCGAATCCGAAGCCGACCAGCTGTCGGAAGACGTGATGCTGGGCGGCGTGGTGTTCGGCCACGAGCAAGGCAACATCGCCATCCAGGCCATCCACGAACTGGTGCGTGACGCCGGCAAGCCGGCCTGGGACTGGCAACCGCCCGCCAAAGACGAAGACTTCATCGCCAAGGTCAATGGCCTGGCCGAAGAAAAGCTGCGCGCCGCTTACCAGATCCGCTCCAAGCAGGCCCGCACCCAGGCTTGCCGCGCCGCTTACGCCGATGTGAAGGCTGCCCTGACCGCTGAAGGCATCGCCTTTGACGCCGTCAAGGTCGAAAGCCTGATGTTCGACATCGAAGCCAAGATCGTGCGCAGCCAGATCTTGGCTGGTGAGCCCCGCATCGACGGCCGCGACACCCGCACCGTGCGCCCCATCGAGATCCGCACTGGCGTACTGCCGCGCGTCCACGGCTCGGCCCTGTTCACCCGTGGTGAAACCCAGGCCCTGGTAGTTGCCACCCTGGGCACCGAACAAGACGCCCAGCGCATCGATGCCCTGACTGGCGACTTCCGCGACACCTTCCTGTTCCACTACAACATGCCTCCGTTCGCCACCGGCGAAACCGGTCGCATGGGCACCCCGAAGCGCCGCGAAATCGGCCACGGTCGCCTGGCCAAGCGTTCGCTGGTGCCACTGCTGCCCGCCAAGGAAGACTTCGCCTACACCGTGCGCGTGGTCTCGGAAATCACCGAGTCCAACGGCTCCTCGTCGATGGCGTCGGTCTGCGGCGGCTGCCTGGCCATGATGGACGCCGGTGTGCCGATGAAGGCCCACGTGGCCGGCATCGCCATGGGCCTGATCAAGGAAGGCAACAAGTTCGCCGTCCTGACCGACATCCTGGGTGACGAAGATCACCTGGGCGACATGGACTTCAAGGTGGCCGGCACCACCGGCGGCATCACCGCCCTGCAGATGGACATCAAGATCCAGGGCATCACCAAGGAAATCATGCAAGTGGCGCTGGCGCAAGCCAAGGAAGCTCGCCTGCACATTCTGGGCAAGATGGTCGAAGCCATGGCCGGCGCCAACACGGAAGTCTCCGAGTTCGCGCCTCGCCTCTACACCCTGAAGATCAACCCGGAAAAAATCCGTGATGTGATCGGCAAGGGCGGCGCCACCATCCGCGGCCTGTGCGAAGAAACCGGCTGCCAGATCAACATCGCCGAAGACGGTGTCATCACCATCGCTTCGACCGACGGTGCCAAGGCCGAGTTCGCCATCAAGCGCATCAACGAGATCACCGCTGAAGTGGAAATCGGCGCCACCTACGAAGGCGCCGTCACCAAGCTGTTCGACTTCGGTGCCCTGGTGAACCTGCTGCCCGGCAAGGACGGCCTGCTGCACATCAGCCAGATCGCCCACGAGCGCGTCGAGAACGTGGCTGACTACCTGAAGGAAGGCCAGATCGTCAAGGTCAAGGTCCTCGAGACGGACGAAAAGGGCCGCGTCAAGCTGTCCATGAAGGCCCTGCTGGAGCGCCCTGAGGGCATGCCTGAGCGCGAAGAACGTGCTCCCCGCGGCGACCGTGGTGATCGCGGCGGCCGTGACCGTGGCGACCGCGGCGACCGTGGCGAGCGCCGTGAGCGAGCACCCCGTGCTGAGCAGGCCCCGCATGACAGCGGCGCCGAAGGCCAAGGCCAAGAGCAACAGCAGCAGTGAGCACCATGAAGAAGCTGGTTGTTGGCAACTGGAAGATGCACGGCAGCCGTGCATCGAATGCTGAGCTGGTCCAGGGTCTGCTGGCCGCTGACCTGAGCAACACCGCGCCTCGCGCCGATGTGGCGGTCTGCCCGCCGGTCGTCTTCCTGGGTGATGTGGCCGCAGCCCTGCAAGGCTCGGCCATCGCGGTGGGCGTGCAGGACGTGTCCGTGCAGGTGCAGGGCGCTTTCACTGGCGAAGTGGCCGGCCCGATGGTGCGCGAGTTCGGCGCGACCTACGCCATCGTCGGTCACTCCGAGCGCCGCAGCTACCACGCTGAAAGCGACCAGCTGGTCGCCGACAAGGCCAAGGCCGCGCTGTCGCATGGGCTGGTGCCCATCGTGTGCGTCGGTGAGACGCTGGCCGAGCGCGAGTCCGGTCAAACCGAGGCCATTGTGGGGCGGCAGCTTGACGCCGTTATCGCCACCTTGGGTGCCGATGTGGCCAAGGTGGTCGTGGCTTACGAGCCCGTCTGGGCGATCGGCACCGGCAAGACCGCCAGCCCCGAGCAGGCACAGGCCGTGCACGCGTTCCTGCGCGCTCGCCTGACGGCTGCGCAACCCGGGGCCGCCAAGGTGCCTTTGCTCTACGGCGGCAGCGTCAAGCCCGACAACGCAGGCGTGCTGTTCGCGCAAGCGGACATCGACGGCGGCCTGATCGGCGGCGCGGCGCTCAAGGCAGCCGATTTTGCGGCCATCGCCCGCGCGGCCTGAGCCGTGAGGTGCGCAGCCATCCCAGACAAGATTGAGGAGTTGAGTTCATGCAAGCATTGATGACGGTGGTCCTGTTGCTGCAAGTGCTGTCCGCCCTGGCCATGATTGGCCTGGTGCTGGTGCAGCACGGCAAGGGGGCCGACATGGGCGCATCGTTTGGCAGCGGTGCGTCAGGCAGCCTGTTCGGCGCCACGGGCAGCGCCAATTTCCTGTCACGCTCCACGGCAGTGGCGGCCACGGTGTTCTTCACCAGCACGCTGGGTCTGGCCTATTTTGGTAACCACCGTGGCGCAGCGGCGAGTGATCAGCCTTCCTTGCTGGAGCAGGCGGCCAGCGCAGCTGCCGCGGCGTCCGCAGGCGCCTCCGCTGCACCGGCGGCTGTGCCAGCAGCGTCGGGCGCAGCCTTGATCCCGACAAAGTGAGTCCGGCAAGGGGCTAAATGATGCTGCGATGCCGCAACACTGCACATTCGCTGCAAGCGTTGGCTGTGTCAGCTTCGTGAAGCCCCTTTTTCGGTTTAGAATTTGAGTCTTCGGTGAGCAAGCCTCACGCCAGCCGAAATTCAGAGCCGAGGCGCCGCACCCACGAGGTGTCGCGCGCAGGCTCTCTCCAGCCGACGTGGTGAAATTGGTAGACACGCTATCTTGAGGGGGTAGTGGCGAAAGCTGTGCGAGTTCGAGTCTCGCCGTCGGCACCAGAAAGATACGAACGAGTCTTGTGCCCCCTCATGATCAGCGTTGCCTGTCACCGAGAAGCTGATCCAGGGGCATGTGGCAGTTCTCCGTTTGGAGACGCTGCCGCGGGGTCCAAGCTCTCGGGTGGGCGCGCTGTGGGTGATGTCATGTCGGGGTCAAACCTGCGGGACACCATGCCTGGCGCGCCTTTTGTTTTGTCGGTGTGATCCAATCGCGCCAACTTTCCGACAGCCAACATTGCGTTCAACCTGAGAGCCAGTGGTCATGAACATCGAGCAATACCTCCCCGTCATCCTGTTCATCCTGGTCGGCGTCGGCGTCGGCGTGGCGCCGCAGTTGTTGGGCTTCCTCCTGGGGCCACGTCGTCCCGACGAAGCCAAAAACTCCCCTTACGAGTGCGGCTTCGAGGCGTTCGAAGACGCCCGCATGAAATTCGACGTGCGCTACTACCTGGTGGCCATCCTGTTCATCTTGTTCGACCTGGAAATCGCGTTCCTGTTCCCCTGGGCGGTGTCGCTCAAAGAGGTGGGCATGGCGGGTTTCCTGGCCATCATGCTGTTCCTGGGCATTCTGGTCGTGGGCTTCGCCTACGAGTGGAAGAAGGGCGCGCTGGACTGGGAGTGATCCTGCTCCCCGACGCTGCACACACCACCGGAATCTGAAGAGGTAAATCACATGGGCATCGAAGGCGTCTTCAAGGAAGGCTTCATCACCACCTCCGCCGACACGCTGATCAACTGGTCGAAAACCGGCTCGCTGTGGCCCATGACCTTCGGTCTCGCTTGCTGCGCTGTGGAGATGATGCATGCGGGTGCTGCCCGCTATGACATTGACCGCTTCGGCATGCTGTTCCGCCCGAGCCCGCGCCAATCCGACCTGATGATCGTGGCTGGCACCCTGTGCAACAAGATGGCGCCGGCGCTTCGCAAGGTCTACGACCAGATGGCCGAGCCCCGCTGGGTGCTGTCCATGGGCTCGTGCGCCAACGGCGGCGGCTACTACCACTACAGCTACTCGGTGGTGCGCGGCTGCGACCGCATCGTGCCGGTGGACGTCTACGTGCCGGGCTGCCCGCCGACGGCCGAAGCGCTGCTCTACGGCATCCTGCAGTTGCAGGCCAAGATCCGCCGCGAAAACACCATCGCCCGCTGAACGGGAAGCAAGCGCATGAGCCAGAAACTCGCCACCCTGCAAGCCGCCCTGGAATCCGCTCTGGGCGACAAGATCAAGCGCCTGGTCATCGACCGCGGCGAACTCACCATCACTGTGACGTCCGCGGACTATGTGGCCGTCGCACGCACGCTGCGTGACCATGCCGAACTGAAGTTCGAGCAGCTCATCGATCTGTGCGGCATGGACTACTCGACCTACAAAGACGGTGCCGAGAACATCTACTCGGAAGGCCCACGCTTCTGCGTGGTCAGCCACCTGCTGTCGGTCAGCAAGAACTGGCGCCTGCGCCTGAAGGTGTTCGCCACCGACGACGACTTCCCGGTGGTGGCCTCCGTCAACCCCGTCTGGAACAGCGCCAACTGGTTCGAGCGCGAGGCGTTCGACCTGTTCGGCATCGTGTTCGATGGCCACGAAGACCTGCGCCGCATCCTGACCGACTACGGCTTCATCGGTCACCCCTTCCGCAAGGACTTCCCCGTTTCCGGGCACGTCGAAATGCGCTACGACGCCGAGCAAAAGCGCGTCATCTACCAACCGGTCTCCATCGAGCCGCGCGAGATCACGCCGCGCATCATCCGCGAAGACAACTACGGTGGTCTCCACTGATCGACGCAGGAAGGCTGAACCATGGCTGACATCAAGAACTACACCCTGAACTTCGGTCCGCAACACCCGGCTGCCCACGGCGTGCTGCGCCTGGTGCTGGAGCTGGACGGCGAAGTCATCCAGCGCGCCGACCCTCATATTGGCCTGCTGCACCGAGCCACCGAAAAGCTGGCCGAATCGAAAACGTACATCCAGTCGCTGCCCTACATGGATCGCCTGGACTACGTCTCGATGATGTGCAACGAGCACGCCTACTGCCTGACCATCGAAAAGATGCTGGGCATCGAGGTGCCGGTGCGCGCGCAGTACATCCGCGTGATGTTCGCGGAAATCACCCGCGTGCTGAACCACCTGCTCTGGCTGGGTTGCCACGGTTTCGACTGCGGCGCCATGAACATCCTGATTTACTGCTTCCGTGAGCGCGAAGACCTCTTCGACATGTACGAAGCCGTGTCGGGTGCGCGCATGCACGCGGCCTACTTCCGCCCGGGCGGTGTCTACCGCGACCTGCCGGACACGATGCCGCAGTACAAGGCCAGCAAGATCAAGAACGCCAAGACGATCGCTCGCATGAACGAGAACCGTCAGGGCTCACTGCTGGACTTCATCGACGACTTCACCCAGCGCTTCCCCAAGCTGGTGGACGAGTACGAGACGCTGCTGACCGACAACCGCATCTGGAAGCAGCGCACCGTCGGCATCGGCGTGGTCTCGCCCGAGCGCGCGCTCAACATGGGCCTGACCGGTGCCATGCTGCGCGGCTCCGGCATCGTGTGGGACCTGCGCAAGCACCAGCCCTACGACGTCTACGACAAGCTCGACTTCGACATCCCCGTGGGCACCAATGGCGACTGCTACGACCGCTATGTGGTCCGTGTCGAAGAGCTGCGTCAGTCCAACCGCATCATCAAACAGTGTGTGGATTGGCTGCGCGCCAACCCGGGCCCGGTCATCACCGACAACCACAAGGTGGCGCCGCCGTCGCGCGTCGAGATGAAGACCTCGATGGAAGAGTTGATCCACCACTTCAAGCTCTTCACCGAAGGCTTCCACGTGCCGGAAGGCGAGGCCTATGCCGCCGTGGAGCATCCGAAGGGCGAATTCGGCACCTACATCGTCTCGGATGGCGCCAACAAGCCTTATCGTCTGAAGATCCGCGCGCCCGGCTTCCCGCACCTGGCCGCCCTGGACGAGATGTCCAAGGGCCACATGATTGCCGACGCCGTGGCCATCATCGGCACGATGGACATCGTGTTCGGCGAGATCGACCGCTGAGCGACCGCAGAGCGAACACCGAACGAGCAGCACACACCATGTTGAGCGAACAAACCAAAGCCCGCTTCGACCGCGAAATCGCCAAATACCCGGCCGACCAGCGCATCTCGGCCGTGATGGCCTGCCTGTCCATCATCCAGCAAGAGCGTGGCTGGGTCTCGCCCGAGAGCGAGCAAGAGGTGGCCGACCACATCGGCGTGGCCCCCATGGCCGTGCACGAGGTCACCACCTTCTACAACATGTACAACCAGCAGCCGGTGGGCCAGTTCAAGCTGAACGTGTGCACCAACCTGCCTTGCCAGTTGCGCGATGGGCAAAAGGCCCTGCAGTACCTGTGCGACAAGCTGGGCGTGGAAGCCGGTGGTACCACGGCTGACGGCCTGTTCACGGTGCAGCAGTGCGAGTGCCTGGGTGCTTGCGCCGATGCGCCGGTGATGCTGGTCAACGACCGTCAGATGGTCAGCTTCATGGGCAACGACAAGCTGGACAAGCTGATCGATGTCCTCAAGGCCCAGGCGAAGTGAGGTGAACCAGATGCTCGACCTCTCCCAATTCCAAGCGACCGGCCAGGAAACCGTTTTCCACGGTCGCCACATCAACCCGCAGATCTACGCCGGCATCGACGGCAGCAACTGGGGCCTGAAGGACTACGAAGCGCGCGGTGGCTATGCGGCCCTGCGCAAAATCCTCGGCAAAGACGGCGGCGAGGGCATGACCCAGGATCAGGTCATCGCTGAGGTCAAGGCGTCTTCGTTGCGCGGTCGTGGCGGCGCCGGTTTCCCGACTGGCCTGAAGTGGAGCTTCATGCCCCGTGCCTTCCCGGGCCAGAAGTACCTGGTGTGCAACTCCGACGAGGGCGAGCCCGGCACGGCGAAGGACCGCGAGATCCTGCGCTTCAACCCGCACACCGTGATCGAAGGCATGGCCATCGCCGCCTACGCCATGGGCATCTCTGTGGGCTACAACTACATCCACGGCGAGATCTTCGAAGCCTACGAGCGCTTCGAGGAGGCCCTGGAGCAAGCGCGTGCCGCTGGATACCTCGGCGACAACATCATGGGCAGCAACTTCAGCTTCCAGCTGCATGCTTTCCATGGTTTCGGCGCTTACATTTGCGGCGAAGAAACCGCGCTGCTGGAATCTCTTGAAGGCAAGAAGGGCCAGCCCCGCTTCAAGCCGCCGTTCCCGGCGAGCTTCGGCCTGTACGGCAAGCCCACCACCATCAACAACACCGAAACCTTCGCGGCCGTCCCCTGGATCATCCGCAACGGCGGCGAAGCCTTCCTGGCTGCCGGCAAGCCGAACAACGGTGGTACCAAGCTGTTCACCGTCAGCGGTGACGTGGAGCGCCCGGGCAACTACGAGATCCCGATGGGCACGCCCTTCGCCACGCTGCTGGAACTCGCCGGTGGCGTGCGTGGCGGCAAGAAGCTCAAGGCGGTGATCCCCGGTGGCTCGTCGTCTCCGGTGATCCCCGCGCACATCATGATGGAGTGCACGATGGACTATGACTCCATCGCCAAGGCCGGCTCGATGCTGGGCTCGGGTGCCGTCATCGTGATGGACGAGACCCGTTGCATGGTCAAGAGTCTGCAGCGCCTGAGCTACTTCTACATGCACGAATCTTGCGGGCAGTGCACGCCCTGCCGCGAAGGCACGGGCTGGCTGTGGCGCATGGTGGATCGCATCGAGAACGGTCACGGTCGCCCCGAAGACATCGAGATGCTCGACAACGTCGCCGAAAACATCATGGGCCGCACGATCTGTGCGCTGGGTGATGCGGCAGCCATGCCGGTGCGTGCCTTCATCAAGCACTACCGCGACGAGTTCGTGCACCACATCGAGCACAAGACCTGCACGGTCCCGGCTTACATCTGACCTGGAACCCCACCCATGGTTGAAATCGAAATCGACGGCCGGAAGGTCCAGGCCCAGGAAGGCAGCATGGTCATCCGTGCGGCCGAAGAAAACGGCACTTACATCCCGCACTTCTGCTATCACAGGAAACTGTCGATTGCTGCGAACTGCCGCATGTGTCTGGTGGACATCGAGAAGGCGCCCAAGCCCATGCCGGCCTGTGCCACTCCGGTGACCCAGGGCATGATCATCCGCACCAAGAGCGACAAGGCCATCAAGGCTCAAAAGAGCGTGATGGAGTTCCTGCTGATCAACCACCCGCTGGATTGCCCCATCTGCGACCAGGGCGGTGAGTGCCAGCTGCAGGATCTGGCCGTGGGCTACGGTGGCTCTTCTTCCCGCTACAAGGAAGAAAAGCGCGTGGTCTTCCCCAAGGACATCGGCCCGCTGATCTCGATGGAAGAGATGAGCCGCTGCATCCAGTGCACCCGTTGCGTCCGCTTTGGCCAGGAAGTCGCCGGCGTGATGGAACTCGGCATGCAGCACCGCGGCGAGCATTCCGAGATCGCCACGTTCGTGGGCCGTTCGGTGGACTCCGAGCTGTCGGGCAACATGATCGACATCTGCCCCGTCGGCGCGCTGACCAGCAAGCCTTTCCGCTACAGCGCCCGTACCTGGGAACTGTCGCGCCGCAAGAGCGTGTCGCCACACGACTCGACCGGTGCCAACCTGATCGTCCAGGTCAAGGGTGGCAAGGTGATGCGCGTTGTTCCGCTGGAGAATGAAGACGTCAACGAGTGCTGGATCGCTGACCGCGACCGTTTCAGCTACGAAGCGCTCAACAGCGCCGAGCGCCTCACCCAGCCCATGATCAAGCAGGGCGGCCAGTGGCGCGAGGTCGATTGGACCACCGCTCTGGAATACGTGGCCAACGGCCTCAAGGGCGTGAAAGCCGAGCACGGCGCTGCCGCCATCGGTGCATTGGCCACCGAGCACAGCACTGTTGAGGAGTTGTTCCTGTTGGGGCAACTGGTGCGTGGTTTGGGCTCTGACAACGTGGACACGCGCCTGCGCCACGCCGACTTCACCACCGGCTCTGGCGCCCGCTGGTTGGGTCTGCCGATTGCCGAACTCGGCTCGTTGGATCGCGCCCTGGTGATCGGCTCCTTCCTGCGCAAGGACCACCCGCTGTTTGCCTCACGCCTGCGTCAGGCCGCCAAGCGTGGTGCACACATCTCCGCCATTGGCGGCGTCAACGACGACTGGTTGATCACGCTCAAGCAGCGCGTCACGGTGGCGCCGAGCGCCTGGCCGCAGGCTCTGGGTGATGTGGCTGTCGCCATCGCCAACGAGCTCAACCTCGACATTCCCTGCAATGGCACGGCAACCGAGGCCGCCAAGACCATCGCTGCTTCGCTGCTGTCGGGGCAAAGCAAAGCCGTGCTGCTGGGCAACGCCGCGGCACAGCACCCGCAAGCGGCCACGCTGCAAGCGCTTGGTCAGTGGATTGCCGACAAGACCGGTGCCAAGCTGGGCTTCCTGGGAGAGTCGGCCAACACGGTTGGCGCGCAACTGGTGGGTGCACAGCCGCAGCAAGGCGGCCTGAATGCGGGCCAGATGATCGCGGGCAAGGCGCTCAAGGCGCTGGTGCTGTTGGGCGTCGAGCCCGAGTTCGACACCGCCAACCCGGCTGCTGCCCTGGCCGCTGCACAAGCCGCCGAGATGGTCGTGTCGTTGTCGTCGTTCAAGACCTCGGCCAGCGATTACGCCGACGTCATCCTGCCGATCGCGCCCTTCTCGGAAACGTCGGGCACCTTCGTCAACGCCGAGGGCCGCGTGCAAAGCTTCCACGGTGTGGTCAAGCCCCAAGGCGAAGCGCGTCCGGCGTGGAAGGTGCTTCGTGTGCTCGGCACCATGCTGGGTCTGGAGGGCTTTGGCTACGAAACCTCGGAAGAGGTCAAGGCCCGCGCGCTGGGTGACCTCGCCTCGCTGCCTGTCAAGCTGAGCAACGCCACCACGGCGCCGATCATCATCACCGGGGGCACAGGCTCGCTCGAGCGGCTCGCCGACCTGCCCATCTACAGCGCCGACGCCCTGGTGCGCCGCGCGCCCTCGCTGCAGGCCACGGCCGATGCCGCAGCCCCTGCGGCCAGCCTGCCGCAGGCCTTGTGGGCAGAGTTGGGCTTGTCCAAAGGTGCCCAGGTGAAGGTGTCGCAGGACGGACCGAATGGGTCCGTGAGCGCTGTGCTGCCCGCCGTGCTCGACGCCAGCCTGCCAGCCAACGTCGTGCGCGTGCCCGCAGGCCATGCCGACACCGCGACGCTGGGCGCTTCCTTCGGCGCGATCCGGGTCGAGAAAGCCTGAAGGGCAGGGGAGAGCACCAATGATTGACACCCTTTACAACGCTGGCGCGGCCAGCCTCGGCGGCGCTTGGCCAGTGGTCTGGTCGCTGCTCAAAATCGTGGCTCTGCTGCTGCCGCTGTTGGGTTGCGTGGCTTACCTGACCCTGTGGGAGCGCAAGGCGATTGCTTGGTCGCAGGTTCGTCCGGGCCCGAACCGCACGGGTCCCCTTGGCCTGTTGCAGCCCATTGCCGACGCCGTCAAGCTGATCTTCAAAGAGATCATCGTGCCGTCCGCCGCCAACAAGGGCTTGTTCTTCCTCGGCCCGATCATGACCATCATGCCGGCCCTGGCGGCATGGGCCGTGATCCCGTTCGGCCCTGAGGTGGCGCTGGCCAACGTCAACGCCGGACTGCTCTTCCTGATGGCGATCACTTCGCTGGAAGTCTATGGCGTCATCATCGCGGGCTGGGCCTCCAACTCCAAGTACGCCTTCCTGGGTGCACTGCGCGCATCCGCGCAGATGGTGTCGTATGAGATCGCCATGGGCTTCTGCCTGGTCATCGTGCTGATGACATCGGGCTCGCTGAACATGACCGACATCGTGACCAGCCAGGGCAAGGGTGATTTCGCCAGCATGGGCTTGGGCTTCCTGTCTTGGAACTGGCTGCCGTTGCTGCCCATCACCATCGTGTACTTCATCTCCGGCCTGGCCGAGACCAACCGTCACCCCTTCGATGTGGTGGAAGGCGAATCCGAGATCGTGGCCGGTCACATGATCGAGTATTCCGGCATGGCCTTCGCCATGTTCTTCCTGGCCGAGTACGCCAACATGATCCTGGTGTCGACCCTGGCCGCCATCATGTTCTTTGGCGGCTGGTTGCCTCCGGTCGACTTCCTCGGCTTCATCCCGGGCTGGATCTGGTTGGGTCTCAAGACCTTCATCATCGTCACCCTGTTCCTGTGGGTGCGGGCTTCCTTCCCCCGCTTCCGTTACGACCAGATCATGCGCCTGGGCTGGAAGATCTTCATCCCCATCACCCTGGTGTGGCTGATCATCGTGGGCGTGTGGATCATGTCCCCGTGGAACATCTGGAAATAAGAGGGCACGACCATGAGCACGTCCTTCAAGGAATTCGTCTCCAGCTTTTTCATGCTGGAGCTTTTCAAGGGCATGGCCCTCACCGGCCGTCACTTCCTGAAGCCGCACATCACGGTGCAGTTTCCGGAAGAGAAGACGCCGATGTCGCCTCGCTTCCGTGGTTTGCACGCGCTGCGCCGCTACGAGAACGGCGAAGAGCGCTGCATTGCCTGCAAGCTGTGCGAAGCGGTCTGCCCTGCGATGGCCATCACGATCGAGTCCGATGTGCGTGACGACGGCAGCCGCCGCACCACGCGCTACGACATCGACCTGACCAAGTGCATCTTCTGCGGCTTCTGCGAGGAGAGCTGCCCGGTGGACTCCATCGTCGAGACGCACATCTTCGAATACCACGGCGAGAAGCGTGGCGACCTCTACTTCACCAAGGACATGCTCCTGGCGGTGGGTGATCGCTACGAAAAAGACATCGCAGCCAACAAGGAGGCGGACGCGAAATATCGCTGACCGACGTATGGACACCCTCAGCCTACTTTTCTACACCTTCGCCTTCGTGCTGGTCTACGCGGGCTTCCGCGTGATCACCGCCAAGAGCCCGGTGACCGCCGCCTTGCACCTCGTGCTGGCTTTCGCCAGCGCTTCCTGCGTCTGGATGCTGCTGCAGGCCGAATTCCTGGCCATCGCGCTCATCCTCGTGTACGTTGGCGCCGTGATGGTGCTGTTCCTGTTCGTGGTGATGATGCTGGACATCAACATCGACTCGCTGCGCCAGGGTTTCTGGAAGCACTTCCCGCTGGCCGGCGTGATCGGTGCGGTCATTGCGGTCGAGATGTCTTTCGTGCTGACCCGGGGCTTCGACCTGCCCACCGCCAAAGCCATGCCGCCCGATGTGGCCAGGCTGCCAAACACCAAGGCGCTGGGCGTGGAGTTGTACACCCACTACCTGTACCCCGTGCAGATTGCGGCTGTCATCCTGCTGGTGGGCATCATCGCGGCCATCGCGCTGACGCTGCGCAAGCGCAAGGATTCCCGCTCGCAAACCGTGGGAGAGCAGGTCCGCGTGAAGAAGTCCGACCGCCTGCGCGTGGTCAAGATGGCGGCGCAAGTGGAGGCACCCGTCGCACCTGCAGCTGGTACCGACAACGGAGGCAAAGCATGACCTCGATCACCCTTGGGCATGTCCTCTCGCTGGGTGCCATCCTGTTCGCCATGTCGGTGATCGGGATCTTCCTGAACCGCAAGAACCTCATCGTGTTGCTCATGGCCATCGAGTTGATGCTGCTGGCCGTGAACATGAACTTCGTCGCCTTCTCTCACTATCTGGGTGACATGGACGGCCAGGTCTTCGTGTTCTTCATCCTGACCGTCGCGGCTGCCGAGTCGGCCATCGGTCTCGCCATCCTGGTGGTGCTGTTCCGCAACCGTGCCTCGATCAACGTGGACGAGTTGGACAGCCTCAAGGGCTGACCGGGAGAGATACAACAATGTCAGAACTTTCCCTCAATTCGCTGTTGGCGGTGCCGTTGGCGCCGCTGGTGGGCTCGATCGCCGCAGGCTTGTTGGGCCGCACCATCGGCCGGCGTGCCTCGCATGTCCTGACCATCCTGGGCGTGCTGGTGTCGTTCATCATCTCGGCCATGACCCTCAAGGCCGTGGCCGTGGACGGCGCGCATTTCAATGCCACTGTCTATGAGTGGATGACACTGGGTTCGTTGAAGATGGAGGTCGGCTTCCTCGTCGACGGCCTGACCGCGATGATGATGTGCGTGGTCACCTTCGTGTCGCTGATGGTGCACATCTACACCATCGGCTACATGGAAGAGGATGACGGCTACCAGCGCTTCTTCAGCTACATCTCGCTGTTCACCTTCTCGATGTTGATGCTCGTGATGAGCAACAACCTGCTGCAGCTCTTCTTCGGCTGGGAGGCGGTGGGCCTGGTGTCGTACCTGCTGATCGGTTTCTGGTTCAAAAAGCCCACCGCCATCTTCGCCAACATGAAGGCGTTCCTGGTCAACCGAGTGGGTGACTTTGGCTTCATCCTGGGCATCGGCCTGCTGCTGGCCTTCACCGGCACGCTGAACTACACCGAACTGTTCGCCAAGGCCAACGAGCTGACGGCCTTGACGCTGCCCAAGACCGACTGGTCGCTGATCACCGTGATCTGCATCTGCCTGTTCATCGGCGCGATGGGCAAGTCGGCGCAGTTCCCGCTGCACGTCTGGCTGCCTGATTCGATGGAAGGCCCAACGCCCATTTCCGCGCTGATCCACGCCGCCACCATGGTGACGGCCGGCATCTTCATGGTCACGCGCATGTCGCCGCTGTTCGAGTTGTCGGATGCTGCGCTGAATTTCATCCTGGTGATCGGCTCCATCACGGCGCTGTTCATGGGTTTCCTGGGCATCATCCAGAACGACATCAAGCGCGTGGTCGCGTATTCCACGCTGTCGCAGCTGGGTTACATGACCGTGGCTCTGGGCGTGTCCGCCTACAACGTCGCCGTCTTCCACCTGATGACGCATGCCTTCTTCAAGGCGCTGCTGTTCCTCGGCGCCGGCTCCGTGATCATGGGCATGCACCACGACCAGGACATCCGCAACATGGGCGGCCTGCGCAAGCACATGCCCATCACCTGGATCACGTCCCTGATCGGTTCGCTGGCCTTGATCGGCACGCCGTTCTTCGCCGGTTTCTACTCGAAGGACTCGATCATCGAGGCCGTGCACGCCAGCCATCTGCCGGGCGCCGGTTTCGCTGCGTTCGCCGTCACGGCAGGCGTGTTCATCACCGCCTTCTACAGCTTCCGGATGTACTTCCTGGTCTTCCACGGCAAGGAGCATTTCCACCACAAGCCGTTCCCTGGTGAGCACGACCACCACGACGACGATCACGGCCATGGCCACGACCACACGCCGCACGAGTCGCCCTGGGTGGTGACAGCGCCGCTGCTGCTGCTGGCCATCCCCTCGGTGGTGATTGGTTTCCTGGGCATCGAGCCCATGCTGTTCGGTGACTTCTTCAAGGGCGCGATTTTCGTCAACCACGAGCTGCATCCCGCGATGGAGGAGCTGGCGCACGAGTTCCACGGCGCCACTGCCATGGCCCTGCACGGCTTCAGCACGCTGCCGTTCTGGCTGGCGCTGGGTGGCGTGGTCACGGCTTACGTGTTCTACATGGTGGCGCCGCAGATCCCGGCCATGTTCGCCCGGGTGCTGCGTCCGCTGATCGTGATCGGTGAGAACAAGTATTTCCTCGATTGGTTCAACGAGCACATCCTCGCTGCCGGGGCGCGCCTGCTGGGCCGCGGCCTGTGGAAGGTGGGTGACGTCGGCATCATCGACGGCCTGCTGGTCAACGGCTCCGCCAAGCTGGTGGGCCTGGTTGGCTCGCTGACGCGCCTGTTCCAGACGGGTTACCTCTACCACTACGCGCTGGTCATGATCCTGGGGGTCTTCGCCCTCATGACGTGGTTCGTGTTCATGCATCCCTGAGCGCGAGGACCAGCCCATGCAAACCATGTCTTCCATCCTCTCTCTGGCCATCTGGCTGCCCGTGGCGTTCGGTGTCCTCCTGCTGGCCGTCGGGCGCCAGGAGAACGCCGGTGTCGCTCGCTGGATCGCGCTGATCGGCGCGGTCATCGGCTTCCTCGTCACCGTTCCGGTGATGATCGGCTTCGATAACAGCACCGCTGCGATGCAGTTCGTCGAGAAGGCGGCCTGGATCGAGCGCTTCAACGTCTTCTACCACCTGGGTGTCGACGGCATCTCGATGTGGTTCGTGCCCTTGACGGCCTTCATCACCATCATCGTCGTGCTCGCCGGGTGGGAGGTCATCGAGGACCGTCCGCACCAGTACTACGGCGCTTTCCTGATCCTGTCCGGTCTGACGGTCGGCGTGTTCTCCGCGCTCGATGGCCTGCTGTTCTACGTGTTCTTCGAAGCCACGCTGATCCCGATGTACATCATCATCGGCGTGTGGGGCGGTCCGCGCCGTGTGTATGCCGCGTTCAAGTTTTTCTTGTACACGCTGCTGGGCTCGCTGCTGATGCTGATCGCGCTGGTCTTCCTGTACTACAAGTCGGGTGGCTCTTTCCAGATCACCGATTGGCACAAGCTGCCCCTGGCGGCCACGCCGCAGGCCCTGTTGTTTGGCGCCTTCTTCGCGGCATTCGCCGTGAAGGTGCCGATGTGGCCGGTGCACACCTGGCTGCCGGACGCTCACGTGGAAGCCCCCACGGGAGGCTCCATCGTGCTGGCGGCGATCATGCTGAAGCTGGGCTGTTATGGCTTCCTGCGTTTCGTGCTGCCCATCGCGCCGGACGCCTCGCACGAGTTCGCCCCGGTGGTGATCACGCTGTCGCTGATCGGTGTGATCTACATCGGTCTGGTGGCCATGGTCCAGCAGGACATGAAAAAGCTGGTTGCTTATTCGTCCATCGCGCACATGGGTTTCGTGACCTTGGGCTTCTTCATCTTCAACGAACTCGGGATTTCCGGCGGCATCGTGCAGATGATTTCCCACGGTTTTGTGTCGGGCGCGATGTTCATGAGCATCGGCGTGCTGTACGACCGCGTGCATTCGCGTGAGATCGCTGCCTACGGCGGTGTGGTCAACACCATGCCCAAGTTCGCCGCCTTCGCGCTGTTGTTCTCGATGGCCAACTGCGGCCTTCCGGGCACCGCGGGTTTCGTCGGCGAGTGGATGGTCATCCTGGGCGCCGTGAAGTACGACTTCCTGATCGGTCTGCTGTCGGCCACCGCGCTGATCTTCGGCGCTGCTTACACCCTGTGGATGTACAAGCGCGTCTACTTCGGTGATGTCACCAACGATGACGTGCGTGGCCTGAGCGACATCAATGCCCGCGAATTCCTGATCCTGGCCGTGCTGGCGGCCGCCGTGCTGTGGATGGGCATCCAGCCCAAGCCGTTCACCGACGCGATGCACGTGTCTGTGACCGAGTTGCTCAAGCACGTGGCACAAAGCAAGCTGAACTGAGGGCCGAAAGCAAATGACTGACCTGAACTGGCTCGCGGTGACCCCCGAGATCGTGTTGCTGGGCATGGCCTGCCTGGTGGCGCTGCTCGACCTCTTCGTCACCTGCCCCCAACGCCGCCCCACTTATTACCTGACGCTGGCTTCTCTGGCGGCTGTGGCCGCACTGCACCTGTGCGCGCTGGACAGCGGCGCCTCGGTCTACGCCATGCAGCAAATGGTCGTCACGGACGCCATGGGCCACTTGCTGTCGCTGTCTGCGACACTGGCCGTGATGGGCAGCCTGGTGTACGCCCAGGTCTACGCAGGTCCGCGGGAAATGCTCAAGGGCGAGCTGTTCACTTTGAGCATGTTCGCGTTGCTGGGCATCAGCATCATGATCATCGGCAACAACTTCCTCAGCATCTACTTGGGGCTGGAGTTGATGTCGTTGTCGCTGTACGCGCTGGTGGCACTGCGCCGCGACCATGCGCAGGCCACCGAGGCCGCCATGAAGTACTTCGTGCTGGGCGCGCTGGCCTCGGGCTTCCTGCTCTACGGCCTGTCGATGATGTATGGCGCGACCGGTTCGCTGGACATCGGTGAGGTCTACAAGGCCACGCTGGCGGGCGACCTCAACAAGCAGGTGCTGGCTTTCGGGCTGGTGTTCATCGTGGCCGGTCTGGCGTTCAAACTCGGCGTGGTGCCTTTCCACATGTGGGTGCCCGATGTGTACCAGGGTGCGCCAACGGCAGTAACGCTGCTGGTGGCTGGTGCGCCCAAGCTGGCCGCGTTCGCCATCACCATCCGCCTGCTGGTGGAGGGTCTGATCAACCTCGCCACCGACTGGCAGCAGATGCTGATGATCCTGGCTGTGGCGTCGATGACGATCGGCAATCTGGCCGCCATCGCCCAGACCAACCTCAAGCGCATGCTGGCGTACTCCGGTATCGCACAGCTGGGCTTCATGCTGCTGGGCTTCGTGCCCACGGTGGTGGCTGGCAACACGGTGTCTGCTGGCAACGGCTACGGCTCGGCGCTGTTTTACGTGCTGACCTATGTGCTGACCACCTTGGGCACGTTCGGCTTGATCATGGTGCTGTCGCGCCCCGGTTTCGAGTCGGAGCAGATCTCTGACCTGGCCGGTCTGGCCAAGCGCAACCCCATGTTGGCCGGAGTGATGGCCGTGTTCATGTTCTCGCTGGCTGGCATTCCACCGACCGTTGGCTTTTACGCGAAGCTGGCTGTGCTACAAGCGTTGATCACCACCAACTCCAGCCTGCTGCTGCAGCTGTCGGTGTTGGCGGTTCTGCTGTCCCTGGTGGGTGCGTTCTATTACCTGCGCGTCGTCAAGGTCATGTACTTCGACGAGCCCGCACAAGGCGCGCCCGTCGTTGAAGCCAGCGGCGCTCGGCTGTTGCTTTCAATCAACGCGCTCGCGGTGCTCGCGCTTGGCATTTTGCCCAGCGGCCTGATGAGCCTGTGCGCCAAAGCGATCACCCAGTCGCTGGCGGGTTGAACGTGACGGTGGGCGGCTGCGGTGTTCTTCACGGCGGTAGGGGCTCGGCATGACGGGCCTGGCGCCCGGTTGGGCCGTCGCCACAGTTCTGCTGGCCGCGCTCATCGCGGCCAACTTGCCGTTTCTGAACGAGCGTTTATTCGTGCTTGGCCCGCGCCGCTCTCCCAAGTCGATGGGATGGCGACTGTTCGAGCTGCTGGTACTGGCTGTGCTGGTGTGCCTGCTTGGTCGAGCCATCGAGGGCTGGTTGGGTCAACCGAGCCGACTGCGGTGGGAGTTCGGGGCGGTGTGGCTGTGTGTGTTTCTCACACTGGCGTTTCCAGGGTTCGTGTGGCGCTATCTGCGCAGGCATTGACCCCGTTCGATCTTCATCATGGCCATGCCTGACAAGCCCTCTCGACCCGGCACGGTTGACGCGCCAGACGGGCTGACTGAAACCCTGATCTCCTCGGAAACGGTGTATCGGGGGCACTTCCTCCACGCCAAGCACGACCGGGTGCGGTTGCCCGATGGGCGCGAAGCGTCTCGGGAGTACGTCGTCCACCCAGGCGCCGTGATGGTCATCCCCTTGCTGCCCGACGGGCGGTTGGTGATGGAGCGTCAGTTCCGTTACCCCGTGGGCATGACCATGGTCGAGTTCCCCGCTGGCAAGTTTGACCCAGGCGAGGGCGCATTGGCCTGTGCCCAGCGCGAGTTGCGCGAGGAAACGGGTTATGCGGCGCGGCGCTGGGCGCGTGCCGGTGTGATGCACCCGGTGATCGGGTACGCCACCGAGCGCATCGAGGTGTGGTTCGCCGACGAGCTCACGCTGGGCGAGCGCCATCTGGACGATGGTGAATTCCTCGACGTGTTCACCGCCACCCAGGAGGATCTGGAGGCATGGATGCGCGATGGCCTGCTGACCGATGCCAAGACCATCGTCGGCATGATGTGGTTGCGCCAGTGGCGCGCGGGCGCGTGGCCGCTCGACTGGCAGACGGTTTGACCGGCCTCCTGATGATTTTCCATGTTGGTGGTTGACCTCCTGTGCGATCACGGCCACGCCTTTGAAGGCTGGTTTGCATCGGGCGATGAGCTCTCGCGTCAGCAGCAGGCTGGCTTGCTGGCCTGCCCCACATGCGGCAGCCATGGGGTGCAGCGGCGGCCTTCGGCGCCACGACTGAACGTTTCCGGCTTGAAGGAACAGGCCTCGCTGCCATCGGCGGCGGCAGAGCCCCATGAGGAATTCAACGGGCCGGCGGCTGAGGTTGCCGAGGCGCTCCACGCAGCGTATTTGCAGGTGGTGCGACAGGTCATCGAGCGCACGGAAAACGTGGGCGAGCGCTTTGCCGACGAGGCCCGGCGCATCCACCACGGCGATGCGCCCGAGCGTGCCATCCGGGGCCAGGCGACCGCACAGGAACGCACCGAGCTGCGTGAGGAAGGCATCGAGACGATGGCGCTCCCAGTGCCGGATTGGCTGGACGGCCCCATGCAGTGACGCGCCGGTTCAGGGGACCAGGCGTTCCGGGTTGAGCGTGCCGGCCGGGTCCAGCGCGGCTTTGATGGCGCGCATCCATTGCGTCGCCACGGGGCTCTGGTGACCCGAGAGGGCTTCGCGCTTGAGCCGCCCAATGCCGTGCTCTGCCGAAATGGTGCCTTCTTGCGCCCGGACGTGGGCGTAAACGATGCCGTTCACGGCACGCTCGTGCGCCGCAAGGAAGTCCGATGCAGGCATGCCTTGGGGGCCCTGCACGTTGAAGTGCAAGTTGCCATCGCCCAGGTGCCCGAAACACACGACCTGGCAGCCCGGGTAAGCCTGCCTCAGCGCTGGCACGGCGGCACGAAGGAAAGCGGGGATACGCGATGAGGGCACCCCGATGTCGTGCTTGACCATCTGCCCGGCCAGCTTCTCCGCCATGGGGATGGCTTCGCGCAATGCCCACATGGCACGGTACTGCGCCTCGTTGTGAGACACCAGCGCCTCGTCGATCAGACCTTGTGCCGAAGCCTCCGCCAGCAGCGTCTCGACAGAGGTGCGCAGCGAGGGCTCCTGGCGCGGGCTGGCGGTGTCGATCAGCACCAGCCAGGGCCTGTCTGCGGGGTTGGCTGACGGGGCGGTGCTGGACGGCGAGATCGACGTGGGCGCTGTCCCTGATGGCCCGCCATCGGGCGCGGCAGGCATCAAGGGCTGTGCGACCGCGGCCAGCGAGGGCAGGTGCAGGTGTGCCAAGGCAACGGCTTGCATCGCCATGGCTTCGAGACCGGTGAGTTCAGCGTCCAGGTGGCCACGTGCCCGTTGCAGCAGGGCCACTGCCGAATCGATGTCAGGGCAGCGTACCAAAGCCGCCAGGCGGCTGGCGGGTTGCGGAAACAGTTTGAGGCTGGCGGACGTCACGACGCCCAGCGTGCCTTCGCTGCCGATGACGAGGTCGCGCAGATCGTATCCGCTGTTGTCCTTGCGCAGGCCTTTGAGGTTGGACCAGGTGTCCCCCTGCGCCGTCACCACTTCCAGGCCGAGGCACAACTCGCGCGCCATGCCGTAGCGCAGCACCTGTGTGCCGCCGGCATTGGTGGCGAGCACGCCGCCGATGGTGCAACTTCCTTCCGAGGCCAAGCTGAGCGGGAACAGCAGGCCTTCCGCCCGCGCGGCATCCTGGACTTGCGAGAGCAGGCAGCCGGCCTGCACCGTCATCGACAGGTTCAGCGGATCGATGGCGAGCACGCGGTTCAGGCGCCGCAGGCTGAGCACGACCTGTCGACCGCTCTCGTCCGGCACGGCGCCTCCCACCAGGCTGGTGTTGCCGCCCTGCGGAACGATGCTGACACCATGGGCCGCGCACAGGCGCACCACGGTCGCGACCTCCTCTGTGCTGCCGGGGGATACCACGGCCAACGCCGCACCGAGGTAGCGCTGACGCCAGTCCTGCAGGTGGGCGATCAGGGGCTCGTCCTGGGAGGGGCAGCGCACAGCGGCATCGCCCAACGCTTGCCTCAGTGCGCCGAGCAGCCTGACATGTTCCGGCGAGGGCGCGTTCATTGGTTCGGAGCTGTGGTGCCGGCCGCTCAAGCGACGGCGTTGGACTGGGCTTTGTCCTTGGGGGGCAGCACCTTCAGGCGCAGGCGCACGTACACCGCGCCAGCCACGAACAGCGCCGTGCTCAAGGCCACCTCGATGCCAGCCAGCCATTGGGAGAGCCCTACATCACCGCTTGCCCGCACGACACCCTCGGTGAAGTACAGCCACACCAGCAGCGACATCCAGCGGTAGGTGTACAACCGGTGCCTGAGCATGCCGGTCACGGCAAAAGCCAGGGGCAGCACCTTGAGGGCGAGGGTGCCACGTCCGCCGGGCAGCGGTGCCAGCCACAACTCCCACAGCACGCCGAGCACGATGAGGGCCATCACCAGCGCCACATTGAGCGCGCGCAGCCGACCGATGAGCGCCAGGCGTGCTGGCGGGTGCGAGCCCAGGATGGGATCGTGGACGGGGGCGTCGAGGGGAACCAGCGGCATGTTGGTGAGGGCAAGGAGGGGGAACTGCAGCACGTGAGCGCACGCACCGCTGGCATCATAGCCAGCATGACGCCTCCCCGGACACTTTGGGCCCAGACACTGCAGCGCACCCGTCAACGCGCCCAGCGCCTGACCGACACCTTGCGCACCTGGCCCTGGCGCCAAACCTACGACACCCTGCGCCAGCGCTTCCGCGAAGACCGCCTCGGCCTGACGGCCGGCAGCTTGACCTTCACCACCACCATCGCCGTGGTGCCGCTGTTCACCGTGATGCTGGCCCTGTTCAGCGCCTTTCCCGTCTTCGGTCGCTTCCGCAAGGTGCTGGAGCAGCAGGTACTTCAAGGCATGGTGCCCGAGATGATCGCCAAGCCGGTGCTGTTGTCGCTGACGAAATTCGCTGCCAAGGCCAGTCAGCTGGGCGCCCTGGGCCTGGTGGGTTTGGGCGTCTCGGCCATGGCCTTGATGCTGACCATCGACCACACGCTCAACGGCATCTGGCGGGTGCGCGCCGTGCGGCCCATCGCCCACCGCGTGCTGGTGTACTGGGCTGCGCTGACGCTGGGGCCTTTGTTGCTCGGCGTGAGCCTGTCGGTCACGTCTTACGTGCTGTCGGCCTCACGCGGTTTGGTGGACGAACTGCCGGGTGGCGTCGGCTTGCTGCTGGGCCTGCTCACCTTTGGCCTGCAGACCGCCGGCTTCATGGCCCTGTACCGCTATGTGCCCAACACCTTCGTGCGCAGCGAGCACGCCTGGGGCGGCGCTCTGTTCGCATCCCTGGGGTTGGAGATTGCGCAGAAAGGCCTGGCCTTCTACCTCAGCAAGGTGCCCGCCTACGCCACCATTTTCGGCGCCTTTGCGGCTGTGCCGATCTTGCTGATTTGGATCTACCTCAGCTGGTTGATCGTGCTGATGGGCGCGGTGGTGGCCGCCTACACGCCCAGCCTGCTGTCGCAGGTCAAGCGCTGGCCCGACACACCGGGCGTGCGCTTCGCACTGGCGCTGGCGGTGCTGAAGGCGCTGGCCAGCGTGCAGCATGGCGATCGCAAAGGCCTGTCGGCGGTGGGGCTGGCGCGGTGGCTGCGCACCGATCCTTTGCAGATCGAGCCGCTGCTCGAGACGCTCCAGTCGCTCGATTGGGTGGCCCTGCTGCAAGAGGACGAGGGCCAGCAAGGCCCTCGTTTTGTGCTGCTGATCGACCCTGATCGGGCCTTGGTGTCGCCCCTGGCGGAGGCTTTGCTGCTCCGCCAGGATGCGCTCACACAAGGCTTTTGGCGCGAAGCGGCCCTGGACCGCCTGACGCTGCGACAGGTGATGTCGTAAAAAACGCGTCGAATCAGGGACAACCCCCTGTTCAGGTGGGCGCAGGTCTGTCGCAATGAAGGACGCGTGTCGCGGCCGTCGGCCCACCATGTGGCTGTGCATGTCGCGCCACAAGCCGTTAAAGTGCGCAGCAGCATTGCAAAGTCTTTGCAAGCGGTTCCAGTACCAGATCGAGGAGACCCATCCCATGAAAGTCAGCGATATCCTGCGCGTCAAGGGCAGCACTCTGTTCACGGTCAGTCCGGAGCAGCCGCTGGCCGAAGCCGCCAAGACCATGGCGGACCACGACATCGGCTCGCTGGTGGTGATGGACCACGGTGACCTGGCGGGCATGCTCACCTTCCGTGAGGTGATCCAGGCGACCGTGCGCAACAGCGGCGTGTTCGGCAGCCTGACCGTGCGCACCGTCATGGACGACCACCCGCTCACCTGCACGCCTGAGACCGACATCGACGAGGTCCGCCGGATGATGCTGAGCCGCCATGCGCGCTACATGCCCGTGATGACGCAGCGCACGCTGATGGGTGTGATCTCTTTCTACGACGTGGCCAAGGCCGTGGTCGATGGACAAGACTTTGAAAATCGCATGCTCAAGGCATACATCCGTGATTGGCCGGTGGAAGAGGGTGCCCCGGCCGGTGAACGCCAAGCGCTCCTCTGAGCGCGCGGCCCGGGCGGGTGCGGTCGGACGCCGACCTGCCCGCCGACCCTGGTCTCTGACCTGTGATCCTCTGTTCGGCGGTTCTTCGCACACCCTCGCGCCCGGCTCGTCCGGGCGCTTTCACGTCTGGCGCTCGTTGGGGCACCTTGGCGCCGCGCAGCGGCACGATGGGAGACAATAGCGTCTGCGCTTGTAGAGATTTCTGGACGCCCCCATGCCCGGCAGCACCTTCGGTCTTTTGTTCACGGTCACCAACTTCGGCGAATCGCACGGCCCGGCCATCGGCTGCGTCATCGACGGCTGTCCTCCCGGCATGTCCTTGTCCGAGGCCGACATCCAGGGCGACCTGGACCGCCGCCGCCCAGGCACCTCGCGCCACGTGACGCAGCGCAACGAGCCCGATGCGGTCGAGATCCTCTCCGGCGTCTACGAAGGCAAGACCACTGGTGCGCCGATCGCCCTGCTGATCCGCAACACGGACCAGCGCAGCAAGGACTACGGCAACATCCTGCAGACCTTCCGCCCGGGCCATGCCGATTACACCTACTGGCACAAGTACGGCATCCGCGATCCGCGTGGCGGCGGCCGCTCCTCGGCGCGCCTGACCGCGCCCATGGTGGCCGCCGGCGCCGTGGCCAAGAAGTGGTTGAGGGAGCAGTTCGGCACCGAGGTGCGCGCCTGCATGACACAGCTGGGCGAGCAGCCCATCGCGTTCGAGGGCTGGGAGCATGTGCCCAACAACCCGTTTTTCGCACCCAATGTCAGCCAGATCGACGCGCTGGAAGCCTACATGGACGAACTGCGCAAGGCCGGTGACTCGTGCGGTGCCAAGCTCATCGTCGAGGCGTCTGGCGTGCCGGTGGGCTTGGGCGAGCCGCTGTTCGACAAGCTCGATGCCGACATCGCCTACGCGATGATGGGCATCAACGCCGTCAAGGGCGTGGAAATCGGTGCGGGTTTCGAGAGCGTCAGCCAGCGCGGCACCGTGCATGGCGACGAGCTCTATCCGGACGGATTCGGCAGCAACCACGCGGGCGGTGTGCTGGGTGGCATCTCCACCGGACAGGACATCCGCGTGGCGATCGCCATCAAGCCGACCAGCTCGATCCGCACACCGAGGCAGTCCATCGACCTGAATGGCCAGCCGGCCACGGTCGAGACCTTTGGCCGCCATGACCCGTGCGTGGGCATCCGGGCCACGCCGATCGCTGAGGCCATGCTGGCGCTGGTGCTGATCGACCACGCCTTGCGCCACCGCGCCCAGTGCGGTGACGTGCAGGTGGAAACGCCGAAGATCGCCGCGCGCCGCTCTTGAGGAGCGCTCCCGGCGTCGCTCGCCTCAGTTGAGCTCGGATGCGGCTTGCGGCCGCTCGATGAGCTCGACCTTGTAGCCATCGGGGTCGGTGATGAACGCGATGACCGTGTGGCCGCCCTTGATGGGGCCCGCTTCGCGTGTGACCGCGCCGCCCAGCGTGGCGGTTTTGGCGCGCACGGCATCGCAAACGGCAGCCGCGTTGTCCACACCGATGGCGATGTGGCCGTAGGCCGTGCCCAGCTCGTACGTTTCGACACCGTAGTTGTAGGTCAACTCCAGCTCGGCGTGCTCGGGGTTGCGGCCGTAGCCCAGGAAGGCCAGGGTGTACTGCTGCTCGGGCCGGTCGGTGGTGCGCAGCAAGGTCATGCCCAGTGCCTGGGTGTAGAAGTCGATGGCGCGCTGCAGGTTGCCAACGCGCAGCATGGTGTGGAGGATTCGCATGGTGGGGCGGTCTGGGTGGGTTCGGTCAGGGGGCGTGGATGCCAGCCGATGAGTTTGCCTCAGACGCAGACCGCCCGCTGATCAACGGAATTGCGGCAGCAGGACGCTGTCGATCACCCAAACCACACCGTTGCTGGTTTTGACGCCGGTACAGGATGCCACCGACTGGTTCACCGAAGCGCCGTTGTCGTCATAACCGAGGTAGACGGTTTGGCCCTGCAGGGTGGTGGCCTGCGTGGGCACCAGGCTGCGGCGTGGGTCGACCGGCTTGGCGACCACGTGGTAGGTCAGCACCTGCGTCAGCAGGCCGGTGTCGCCGCCGATGAGGTCGAGCAAGGGGGCGGGCACTTTGCCGAAGGCGCTGTTGGTGGGTGCGAACACGGTGAGGTTGCCCGGGGCCGAGAGCGCGTCCACCAATTTGGCGGATTTCACCAGCGACACCAGCGTGCTCAGTTCGGGCGTTGCGACAGCGGCATCCACGATGGTGCCGTTGAAAACGCTGAGCTTGGTGTGGCTGCAGGTCAGGTAGCGTGCGTAGTTGACGCCGGTGGCATGGGCCGACGTGCCAGCGACGACGAGGCCCACGGCCAGCGCCGCAGAGCGAAGGAAGGCTTTCATTGACATGCTCCTATCGTGTGGGTGTGGTGGGCCCGAGGGGTGTCTCGGGCGATGTGAACGATAGGCGAGCAACGATTCACGTTCAAACTGAAGGGGATTTGTACACGACGTTGAGCGCGTTTGAGCTCAGTTTGACGCGAATTCTCTGCCGAACGCTGTTGATGAGCTCCATTTCCTCGGCCACCGGGAGGTCGTCGAGGGTGAGCGTGCGCTCCGTCAGCGCACCGCTGGCCAGCAGCGAGGCGCGCATCACGCCGGGTAGCAGGCCGGCGGACAGGGGCGGGGTGTACCAGTGCCCCTCCAGCTTCATGGCCAGGTTGCCGATGGTGAACTCGGTGAGTTCACCCCGGGCGTTGTACAGCAGCGTGTCGAAGCAGCCAGGCGGTGCTGGGAAGGCGGCATAGGCCGCACGCTGGGTGGTTTTGTGGCGGATGAAATCATCGGCCTCGGGCATGGGCCGGTCAGCCAGCGCCACGGTGGGCGGCGACGTGGGCGCGGCGGGCAAAGGCGCGGCTTGCACCTCGATGTGGCCATGCACGTCCAGCAGCAGGCGCAGCTTGAACACACCTTGCGGGTGTGCCTGTGCGGTGTCGGCCAGGTGCTGGCGCGCGCGTTGGGCCCAGTCGGCATCCCAGGGCCAGTGGAAATGCGCGGCCGTTGCGGCCAGGCGCTGCAAGTGGAGGTCCAGGCGCGGGATGTGGCCGTCGTCGAGCCGCAGGGATTCAAGCAACTGGAAGGGTTCGTCGGCACGGCGCAGGAAGGCCCGCTTGGCGCGCCACTCGCGCAGTTCGCTGTCCGGGCGGGCGTCCAGGGTGATGCCGCTGCCAATGCCGCAGCGCAGCGTCCAGGGGGCCGGTGGCGGCGGCGTGTGCAAGGTGACGGTGCGGATGGGCACGTTGAAGGTGACACGTCCACCCGGCATCATCAGGCCCACGGCCCCGCAGTAAATGCCACGGGGGCCGCTCTCCAGCCGGGCGATGTGATGCATGGCCTGGCGTTTCGGTGCGCCTGTGACCGAGCCACAGGGGAAGAGCGCGGCAAAGGCCTCGCTCAAGCGCAGTCCGGCCCTGGCTTGCGCGGTGATGGTCGAGGTCATTTGCCACACCGTGGGCAGCCCCTGCACGTCGAACAGCGAGGGCACCCTGACGCTGCCCACCTCGGCGATGCGGGACAGGTCGTTGCGCAGCAGGTCCACGATCATGAGGTTCTCTGCGCGCTCCTTGATGCTGCTCTGCAGTTGCACCGCGTGGGCGGCGTCGCTGTCTGCATCGTGGCCGCGCACCGCGGTGCCCTTCATGGGCCGGGTGGTGATGCGTCCACCATCGGCTGCATCGCCCACACCAGCATCCCAGTCAAAGAACAGTTCGGGTGACACGCTCAGCACCACCCCGGGTGCCCGGCAAGCGGCGCGCGCGTCCAGCATCAGGCTGAAGCCCTCCGGCTGGCTGCGGCGCAGGGCAGCGAAGTAAGGCGCGATGGCCAGCGCGCCGCCCTCAAAGGGCGCCGAGAGTGTGTCGGTCAGGTTGACTTGGTAGACCTCGCCTGCCTCGATGAGGCCCCGTATCTGCGACATGCGTTGCGCGATGGCGCTGTCGTCCAGAGCGGCTTGCCAGGGGCCGGCGCGCCACGCGTCGCATGGGGCATCACCGGCCATCCCGCCATCCCAGGCTTGCGCGTCGTCGAAGATGGCGAAGACGGCGTAGGGTTGGCCCGGCGGCAGGGCCTTGACCGGCAGACATGCGTCCAGGCCCGGAGCGGACTCATACGCCACCCACCCCACTGCCCACTGGCCTTGGCGGCAGAGCGCGTGCGCAGCATCAAGGAGCCCCGGCACCTGGCTCGGGTCGTGCGCGACCTGCCACCGCGTGGGGGTGTGCAGGCGCCAGCGCTGGCGCGGGCCGCCGGGCTCGTGGGGGGGGAAGTCAACCAGCGCGGTCGGCGCTGAAGGGTCTTGGTCGAGCACGGCGATGTGGAAGAGCGCAGTTCGTTGGGGTGCGATCGGCTGCCGTCAGGCGCGTCGGCCCCGAGCCAGGGCGTTGGCCAGCAAAACGGCGCCGGTGAGAGCGAACAGCGCCAGACTCCACAGCTCGAAAGGCACCCCCAGCACGCTGACCGCGGCATCGGCACAAGAGGCGCGCACCTCGAAGGCGTCGGGCCAGCGCACATCCAGCCCCGTGGCGGTGATGATGCGGTCGGCCAGCGTCAGGGCGCAAGAGCTCGACTGTGCTGCCACAAAGTGCTGCCACAGCGCGGCCGCCATGCCTCCGAGCGCCACCAGCACTGCCGCGCCAGAGAGCACGCGCCGCGCGATGCCGGGCAAGGCCGCGGCCACCAAGCCCAGGATGGCCAGGAGCACGAACAGCATGCGCTGCAGGATGCACCAGGGGCAGGGCTCCATGCCGTAGCGGTGTTGCGCCAGCAGGGCCAGACCGACCGAGCCCGCGCAAACCAGGCTGATGAGCGTGAGCAACAAGCGAGGCGTCAGGCGAAGCATGGTCAGGCCACTTCGGCGATGAGCTCGATTTCCACGCACGCCCCGAGCGGGATCTGCGCGACACCGAAGGCGCTGCGCGCATGGCGGCCGGCATCGCCGAAGACCTCGGCCAGCAGCTCGGAGCAGCCATTGGTGACGAGGTGGTGTTCGGTGAAGTCGGGCGTGCTGTTGACCAGGCTCATCACTTTCACGATGCGCTGGACCTTGTCGAGACCGCCAGCGGCCACGGCGAGCGTGCCCATCAGGTCGATGGCCACAGCGCGGGCGGCCTGCTGACCCTCGGACGTGACCATGGTTTTGCCGAGCTGGCCCACCCAGACCTGACCGTCTTTCTTGGCGATGTGGCCGGAGAGGAAGATCAGGTTGCCCGTGCGGGCAAACGGCAGGTAGGAGGCGGCGGGCACGGCCACGGGCGGCAGCGTGATGCCCAGGGCTTGCAGGCGTTGTTCGATGGACATGGCGTGTGGGATGCGGTGGATGGACGGCGATTCGGAGATGGGCGCCGCCTGAGGCTTTATGGGACGCATTCGGCGACAAGCACCCCCTTCGGTGGGATCGCTTGTCATGTTGCAGCGCAGGATGAAATCCTACACTGCCCCTCAAAAATCAGGGGGACAGGGACATGGCGAACGCGGTGGCGGTGTCGCAAACCCCTGCGGCGCGCGGCCCCAGTGGCCTGGGGATGTGGTTGTGGGTGGCGGCTTGCATCGGGTGGCTGCTCGGGGTGGCGTGGCAGTGGCAATCCGTGGAGCTGGCGCCAGTGGCGTGGCTCCTGGGCTGCGCGGCAGTAGGCATGGCTGGCGTGCTGGTGGGCGCCTGGCTGGAGTCGCGCCAGCCTTGGCGCCGCGGGAGGGCGGTGCTGCTGCCCTTGTTCGCGCTGGCCGCGGCGCTGCTCGCCTGGGGTGGCACGGGCTGGCGTGCATCGCAGGTGTTGGCGCAGCGCTGGCCCGCATCCCTGAATGGCATCGATGTGTGGGCCGTGCTGCGCGTGGAGGGGCTGCCGCAACCGCTGCCGCCGGCCGGCCGCGAAGGCTCCGCCACACGGTGGCGCCTCGACGCCGCGGTGCTGCGCTGGGACGGCATCGCCCCTGAGCCTGGTCACCGCTTGCCCGAGCGCGTTTCGGTCTACGCCGACTGGCCTTTGGCCGAGCCGCCCCGCGCTGGGCAAACCTGGCGCATGCGGCTGCGGCTTCACCCGCCCGACGGGCTGTCCAACCCCGGTGTGAGCGCCAGCACGCGTGCCAGCTTCGGCCGAGGTGTGCGCGCCATCGGCCAGTTGCGCCCTGGTGCGGACAGCCTTCAGGCCGCACCCACGAGCGATGCACCAGGCTGGCAGGACCGCATCGACCGTTGGCGCCAGGCCGTGCGGGAAGCGATTTTGCAGCGCATCCCCTCGGCGCGCGAGGCGGGCGTGCTGACCGGCCTGGCGGTGGGAGACCAAGCCGCCGTGGCTGCAGCCGACTGGGACGTCCTCCGCCGCACAGGCGTCGCGCACGCCGTGGCGATCAGCGGGGCCCACGTTGCGATGCTGGGGGGCCTGTGCGCTGCGCTCACGCGACGCCTGTGGTCGCGCTCCGCGCGGCTTTGCCAATGGCTGCCTGCTCCCACTGCGGCCGTGTGGGTCGCGGTATTGGGGGCGGCGGCCTACGCCGTCGCATCGGGCGGAGGCGTGCCCGCGCAGCGCACCGTCTGGACGATGGCGCTCATGGGTGGCCTGCGCTTGCTGGGGGGCGCATGGCCGTGGCCGTTGGTCTGGCTGTCCTGCGCGACACTGGTGACGCTCTGGGACCCGTTCGCGCTGGTGCAACCGGGGTTCTGGCTGTCGTTCGTGGCCGTGGCGGTGCTGATGTCGGCGGGAGAGCCTCCGCCTGACATGCGGCCCGCTGAGCTAGCGGCCCAGCGCGCCAAGCTCCAAGGCGCAGCGCGGGCCAGGGAATGGTTGCGCGAGGAGGCTCTGGCTCTGTGGCGCACGCAGCGCCTGGTGAGCCTCGCATTGATGCCCCTGTCGATGGTGTGCTTCCAGCAGGTGTCGCTGATCGGGATGGTGGCCAACCTCGTGGCCCTCCCGCTCTTCGGTGCAGTGATCACACCCCTGGCACTGGCTGGCCTGGTGTTGCCTCAAGCTTGGGATGTGGCGGCTGCGTGCACCGGGTTGACCTTCCGGCTCCTCACGTGGCTGTCGGACCTGCCGCTGGCGGTGTGGGCGGCGCCCAGCCCACCGCTCTGGGTGGCGGTGGCTGCGGTGTTGGGCTCGTTCGCCCTTGCGCTGCCGGGGCCCTGGCGGTGGCGCAGCCTGGCCTTGCCGCTCCTGATGCCTCTGCTTTGCTTGCCCGAGCCCTGGCGTGTGCTGCCTCGGCCCGCGTCGGGCCAATTCGCTGCTGTTGCGATGGACGTGGGGCAGGGGACCGCCGTCCTGGTGCGGACGTCGGAGCACACCTTGCTGTTCGACACCGGTGCCAGCCTGCCTGCGGGCGGCGACATGGGGGCGCGCGTCGTGCTGCCTGTGTTGCAGGCGCTGGGCGTTCGCCGGCTCGATGCCCTGTTCATCAGCCACCAGGACAATGACCACGTTGGCGGGGCGCTGTCGGTGGTGCGTGGTTTGTCTGTGGATGTGCTGCGCAGCTCCTTGCCCGACGACCACGCCTTGCGGGCAAGCCAGCCTCGCCGTCTGCCCAGCGGTGTCCTGAGCTTGCCCCACCGGCCCTGCGTGGCGGGGCAGTCCTGGGAGTGGGATGGGGTGCGTTTCGAGGTGCTGCACCCCACCGCGGAGGACCTGCAACACCGCGCCAGCCTGTCCGCCAACGGTCTGTCGTGCGTGCTGCGCGTCGAGGCCGCGGGTGGCCGGAGCCTGCTGCTCACCGGTGACATCGAAGCGGCGCAAGAGCAGGCATTGCTGGCGCGAGAGCCCGCCGGGCGATTGCGCAGCACGGTCTTGGTCGCGCCCCACCATGGCAGCCGTACCTCGTCCACGCCCGCCTTCCTGGCGGCGGTTCAGGCGCAGCAGGTCGTCGTGCAGGCAGGGCGCCGCAACCGCTATGGCCACCCCGCGCCCCAGGTGATGGCGCGCTACCACGCGCTGGGCTGGCACGTCGATGCCACCCCCACGTGCGGCGCCTGGCTGTGGGCATCCGACGGTGGCATGGCGACCGGCCGGTGCTGGCGTGATGAATCGCGCCGCCTTTGGGACGAGGCGCTGGCCGAAGATGCACCCTGACCCAGGCGCGAACGTTCAGTGCTCCGGCAAGCGACTGGCCAGCACCTTGTCGATGCGCTTGCCGTCCATGTCCACCACTTCGAAGCGCCAGCCTTCCCATTCGACGGCATCGGTGGTTCGGGGCAAGCGGCCCAGCAGCAGCATCACCAGGCCCGCCAGGGTGTTGTAGCGACCGCGGTCTTCGTCGGGCAGGGTCTTGACCTCGAGCCGGTCTTTCAGCTCCGGCGCCGGGATGAGGCCGTCGATCAGCCAGGAACCATCGTCACGCTGCACGGCCCAGGCATCGTCTGCATCGTCCGATGCGGTGAACTCGCCGGTGATGGCCTCCAGCACATCGCGCAGTGTGATGACACCTTGCACCTCGCCGTACTCATCGACCACGAAGACCATTTGCACATCGGAGGCGCGGAAGTGCTCCAGCAGCTCCATGCCCGAGAGCGTCTCGGGCACGAACACCGCGGGCAGCAATCCCTGGGTCAGGTCGTTGTTCTGGTGCTGGGTGAGTTGGTGCAAGAGTTGCTGCGCGGTCATCACGCCGATGACATCGTCCAGCCCACCGCGGCACACGGGGTAGCGCGAGTAGCCGTGCTCAGCGATGGTGGCCAGGTTCTCCGCCATCGGCGCTTCGGCGTCGAGCCAGGCGATGTCACTCCGGGGGATCATCATCGAGCCGATCTGGCGCTCGTCCAGGCGGAACACGTTGCGCACCATCTGGTGCTCATGCGCCTCGATCACACCGGCGTCCACGCCCTCTTCGAGTTGGGCGGCGATTTCTTCCTCTGTGACGCTGCGTCCGCCGTTGTCATTCACGCCCAACAGCTTGAGGATACCGACGGTGGTGGCCGACAGCATGGCCACGAAAGGCTTGGCGATGCTGGAAAGCAGCCGCATGGGCTTGGCCACCAGGCGCGCCACAGGTTCGGGGTACATCTGGCCAACGCGCTTGGGCACCAGTTCCCCAAAGATGATGGTCACGAAGGTGATGATCAGCACGACCAAACCGGTGGCACTGAGGGATGCCACACCTTCGTGCAGGGCGAACGTGCCTTGCAGCCAGTGCGACAGCGGCTCGGAGAAAGCCGCATCACCCACGATGCCGTTGAGCACGCCGGTGGACGTGATGCCGATCTGAACCGTGGAAAGGAACTGCGTGGGGTTGTCGTGCAACTCAATGGCCGCGAGCGCACCAGCATCACCGGTTTCTGCTAGCACCTGCAAGCGTGCCTTGCGGCTGGCGGCCAGGGCCATTTCCGACATGGCGAACAGGCCATTGAGGAAGGTGAGGAAAATCAGCAGCGCAAGTTCCATGGAAGGCGCCGGGCGCAGGCCGGGCCGTCGGTCAACATCGTTCAAGCGTAGCAGAATCCCTGCCATGATCTACCTCGTTGGCGACCTCCAAGGCTGCTGTGATCCGCTGGAGCGGTTGCTGCAGACCCTCGATTTCTCTCCCTCCAGGGACCACATCTTCCTGCTCGGAGACTTGGTCAACCGTGGGCCCGACAGCCTGGGCGTGCTGCGGCGGCTGCGCGGCTTGGAGGGGGCGGCCACCTGCCTGCTGGGCAACCATGATCTGCACTTGCTGGCCGTGGCCCACGGCGTGCGCAAGCCGCACCGCAGCGACACGCTGGACGCTATCCTCCACGCCCCCGACCGCGAAGACTGGCTGAACTGGTTGCGCCACCAGCGCCTGGCCGTGCACGCGCACGGTTGGCTGATGGTGCATGCAGGCGTGCTGCCGCAATGGGATGCCGCGCAAGCCGTGGCCCTGGCCGGCGAGGTGGAAGCGATGCTGCGCAGCCCTGCGCTCGGTGAGTTCCTCACGCAGATGTACGGCAACACGCCCGAGCGCTGGGACGAGAGCCTCACCGGCGTGGCGCGTTGGCGTTGTGTTGTCAACAGCCTCACGCGGCTGCGCTTTTGCAGCGCCGAGGGCCTCATGGAGTTCGCCACCAAAGAGGGTGCGGGCGGTGCGCCGGAGGGCTTCATGCCCTGGTTCGAGGTGCCGGGGCGGCGCACAACGGGCACGCCGGTGGCGTTTGGGCATTGGTCGACGCTGGGCCTGATCAACCGGGAAAACCTGATGGCCTTGGACACGGGCTGCGTGTGGGGCGGGCAACTGACGGCTGTGCGCGTCGATGGTGCGCGACGTGAACTGATCCAGATTGATTGTCCCGAGGCGCAAAAACCCGGTCAGGCCTGAGCCTCGGCCTTGTCGCTGCCCTACAATGCCATCGCCTCATCACCGAGGCCCTGGAGACGTGGCCGAGTGGTTTAAGGCAGCGGTCTTGAAAACCGCCGAGGGCTTATCACCCTCCGTGAGTTCGAATCTCACCGTCTCCGCCACACCCAGTGTGGTCCAGCGCGCCCGTGACTCGCCGGGTGTCGTATTTCCTGCGGGTGCGCCGTCCGGCCCCCGAGAGCGCTCCCTGCCCCTCTCGCCATGCACCGCAGTCGGCCCCTGCGGTTCAGGCATGCACCTGCGCAGTGCCGCCCATCCCTGCTTTGGTGTGCCGACCACAAGAAGCCGGTGCCCTTTCGCTGCGCACGTCCCTGGCACGCTTCATGCGTTCGCTCCTGCGGTATTACCAATCTCTCCAACCGTAATAACCGTGGATGGGCTTTGATCATGTCGCACAAATCAGTTGCAAAGCGTGTGGTGGTGGGTTTCAAGGCCGTGGCGATGGCCGCGGCACTGGCCGCAGGGACGCCGGCCTGCTGGGCAGGCCAACCCCTGAAGATCGGCTACAGCGACTGGCCGGGTTGGGTGGCGTGGCAGGTGGCCATCGACAAGGGTTGGTTCAAGCAAGCCGGGGTGGACGTCAAGTTCGAGTGGTTCGACTACTCGGCCTCGATGGAAGCCTTCGCCGCTGGCAAGATCGACGCTGTCACCATGACCAACGGCGACGCGCTGGTGACCGGTGCGGGCGGCGGCCGAAACGTGATGGTGATGTTGACCGACTATTCCAACGGCAACGACATGATCATCGGCAAGCCTGGCATCAAGTCGATCAAGGACCTCAAGGGCAAGAAGGTGGCGGTCGAGAGCGGTCTGGTGGAGCACCTCTTGCTGCTCAACGGTCTGAAAAAGGCGGGTCTGAAAGAGTCCGACGTCACCCTGGTCAACGCCAAGACCAACGAGATGCCGCAGGTGCTGGCCTCGGGCGATGTGGCGGCTGTCGGAGCCTGGCAACCCATCGCGGGTCAGGCCATCAAGGGCTTGCCTGGTTCGCGCCCCATCTACACCTCGGCTGACGAGCCCGGCCTGATCTACGACGTGTTGGCGGTGAACCCCAGCAGTCTGGCCAGCCGCAAGGCGGACTGGCAAAAGGTGGTCGGTGTGTGGGACAAGGTGGTGACCTACATCGAGGACCCCAAGACCCAGGCGGACGCCCTCAAGATCATGGCGGCGCGGGTCGGCATTGCCCCAGAGGCGTATGCCAAGTTCCTCAAGGGCACCAAGCTGTTGTCGCTCAAAGAGGGCAAGACCATCATGACCCAGGGTGAGGGTTTCAAGTCCCTGCATGGCTCCAGCAAGATCGCGGACGCCTTCAACGTGGCCAACGACGTCTACAAGAAGCCCCAGGCGATCGACAGCTACATCGACCCGAGCCTGACGGTTGCAGCCACCAAGTGAGGGATCTCTCATGAGTGCCACCGGCTGGTTCGCCGTGCGTGCGCCGCTGCCGCCGCGGCGCAGGCTCATCCTCGGCGTCGCCTCCTTCGTGTTGCCCTTGCTGCTGTGGTCGGCTGTGAGCTACTTGCCGTTTCTCTGGCATCCCCAAGTGCTGTTGACCCAGGCTGGCGACGTGGACTACTTCGAGGCCGGCATGCGGGTTGACCGCAGCGTATTCGCTGAGGAGGTGGCCGCCATGCAGGCTGCCGGACAGGCTCCGCCGGTAGGCACACCCGCCAATCCGGTGTACCTGCCGGCACCACACGAGGTTGCACGCGCCTTCTACACGGCCTTCACCACCGAGCCAGAGCAGAAGGATGCGCCCTGGTTGCACGAGAGCCTGTGGCACTCCATGGCGGTCATCTTCTGGGGCTTCCTGGTGTCTTCGTTGATCGGGGTGCCGCTGGGCATCCTGTGCGGGGTCTACACCCCGATCGCGCGGCTCAACGAGCCCTTCATCGAGTTCTTCCGCTACCTGCCTGCACCAGCCTTCGGCGCGCTGGCGGTGGCCATCCTGGGCATCCACGACGGGCCGAAGATCGCCATCATCGTCATCGGCACTTTCTTCCAGCAGGTGCTGGTGATCGCCAACACGACGCGCAAGCTGGAGTTCGGGCTGCTCGAAGCCGCGCTCACGCTGGGCACCAAGCGCTGGAAGCTGCTCAGCCGCGTGGTGTTGCCCGGCATCTTGCCCGACCTGTACCGTGACCAGCGCGTGCTGCTGGGCTGGGCCTGGACCTACCTGATCGTGGCCGAGTTGATCGGCACCAGCTCGGGCATCACCTTCTTCATCACGCAGCAGGCGCGCTACCAGCACTTCGACAACGTGTACGCGGCCATCGCCATGATCGGCATCATCGGCCTGGGCATCGACCTGATCCTGGCGTGGCTGGGGCGCAGGTTGTTCCCGTGGGCAGCGAGGAGCGAATGACATGAGCGACCCCATCGCTTCCAACGTGAGTTACCTCGACCAGTCCGAGGCCGTGAGGGCCCGCTTCGATCGTCTCAAGGCGCGCGAGGTCGTGCTCGAAGTCAAGGAGCTGGGCAAGGTCTATGACTCGCACCAGGGCCCGGTGACGGCACTCAAGGGTGTCGACTTCAAGGTGCACCGTCGCGAGTTCGTGTGCGTGCTGGGGCCGTCGGGCTGCGGCAAGTCGACGCTGATCCGCATCCTGGCGGGGCTGGAGTCGCACAACAGCGGCCAAGTGCTGCTCGATGGTCAGCCGGTGGAAGGGCCGGGCAAGGACCGCGGCATGGTCTTCCAGGGCTACACGCTGTTCCCGTGGCTGACTGTGAAAAAAAACGTGATGTTCGGCCTGGAGGTCAACGGCGCTGGCCACAACGAAGCCGAGGCACAGGCGCGGCAGTGGCTGGAGCTGGTGGGCCTGACCAAGTTCGCCGACGCCTACCCGCACCAGCTCTCGGGGGGCATGAAGCAGCGCGTGGCCATCGCGCGGGCGCTGGCCAACCAGCCGCGCATCCTGTTGATGGACGAGCCCTTCGGCGCGCTCGATGCGCAGACGCGCGCCAAGATGCAGGCGCACCTGCTGGAGATCTGGCGCAACATCGACATCACCATCCTGTTCATCACGCACGACCTGGACGAGGCGGTGTACCTGGCCGATCGCATCCTCGTGCTCAAGGCCCACCCGGGCGAGGTGCAGGAGCTCATCGAGGTGCCCGTGCCGCGGCCGCGCAGCCCGATGCAGTTCAACAGCCCCGAGTTCCGCGCCACCAAGGCGCACATCGAGGCCTTGATCCACCCACCCGCCGCGCACACCGACGACGGTGATCCGGAGCCCGATGTGGTGCCCCAGGTGATCCGCTTGACCAACGTCGGTGACGACGTGGAATGAGGAGCCGACGATGTTCTGGTCTCACCTGACCTGGGCCGAGTTGCCCGCCGCCTTGAAGGCCGCGGGCCAGGCCGCCATCCTGCCCGTGGGCGCCACCGAGCAGCACGGCCCGCACATGGGCTGCGGCATGGACACCGAGATCGCCGACAAGCTTTGCCGCGCGGTGTCGCAAGCCACAGGCGTGCCCATGCTGCCGCCGTTGCCTTACGGCTGCTCGCTGGGGCACAGCCGGCGCTGGCCGGGCACCATCGCCGTGCAGCCGATCACGCTGATCGAGCTGGTCAAGCAGATCGGCGATGGGGCGTACCACAGCGGCGTGCGCCGGCTGTTCATCGTCAACACGCACGTGACGAACGCGGCGCCCCTGCGCTGCGCGCTGGAGATGCTGCGCGCCGAGCACGACGACCTGATGGTGGCTGTCATCAACTCGCCCGACATCAGCCCACGCGTGCGCGATTTCCACTTCGCCGATGCGGTCGACTGGCACGCCAACGACGCCGAGACCTCGCTGATGCTGGCGGTGTCGCCCGAGATGGTGCGGCCTGACAAGCTGGCCGAAGGCGATGACCCCGATCGCACCGCAGGACACGTTTTTGCGCACCCGGTCAACCGCACCAGCGCCAATGGGGTGACGGGTTTCCCAAGCCGCGCCACGGCCGAGAAGGGTCGCGAGGCCTTCGGCTGGATGGTGGAAGACCTGTCGGCGCTGATCCGCAAGGGGCTGCTGCAGGAGCCACCTTTGCCGCATTCGTACTTCGAGCCTTGCTGGCGTGGCAGCGAGCCGCCGGTCACGTCGCCCCAGCGCTGATCGCTCCCTTTCGATGGTTGTTTCGTCCTCGGGTCACGAGCCCGAGTGCCCTTTGTCGTCCGTTCTCAAACCCGGAGTCCGTCCATGTCGTCCCCTGATCTGTTTCCCGTCAAGTCGCCCGAAGAGATCGCCGCCATCCAGCAGTCGCTCAAAGCCAAGGGCGTGAAGTACTGCATCGGTGCCTACGTCGACATCCATGGTGTGCAGAAGGCCAAGGTGGTGCCCATCGACCACCTGCCGCAGATGGCGGCGGGCTCGGAGCGCTACACCGGCTACGCGCTCGACGGCCTGGGTCAGGCCCCCAACGACGACGAGCTGACCTCGGTGCCCGACCTCGACCACATCGTGCAGCTGCCCTGGGAGCCCAAGGTGGCCTGGATGCCGGCCGACAACCACTTCCAGGGCAAGCCGTATCCGCTCAACACCCGCGTGGCGCTCAAGAACGTGATCGCGCAGGCTGCCGCGATGGGCTTCGGCATGAACCTGGGCATCGAGTGCGAGATCTACCTGCTGAAAAAGCAAGCCGATGGCTCACTGAGCGTGCCGCACCCCAACGACAAGCTGGTCAAGCCCTGCTACGACGTGCAAGGCTTCATGGACAACTTCAGCTGGCTCGACAAGGTGGCCACCTGCATCAACGACCTGGGGTGGGACCTGTATTCGTTCGATCACGAGGACGCCAACGGCCAGTTCGAATTCGACTTCAACTACGCCGATGCGCTGACCACCTGCGACCGCCTGACCTTCTTCCGCATGATGGCCAAGCACTACGCCGAGGAAGAAGGCCTGATCGCCACGATGATGCCCAAGCCCTTTGCCAACAAGACGGGCAATGGCGCGCACTTCAACATGTCGCTGTACGACCTCAAGACCGGCAAGAACCTGTTTGCCTGCGACCCGAAGGAAGACCCGCATGGCATTGGTCTGACGCCGCTGGGCTACCAGTTCGTGGCGGGCATCCTCAAGCACGGGCGCGCGCTGTGCGCGGCCTTCGCGCCGACGGTCAACAGCTACAAGCGCCTGGTGCGGCGCGGCGCGATGAGCTATTTCTCGTGGGCGCCGGTGTTCAACTCGTATGGTTCGAACAACCGGACCAACTCGGTGCGCATCCCGGCCGGCGGCGGCCGCTGCGAGTCGCGCAACGCCGACGGCGCCGTGAACCCCTACCTGGCGGCGGCGCTGGCGCTGGCAGCAGGTCTCGAAGGCATCCGCGAGGGACTGGACCCCGGGCTGCCCAACGAGGACAACCTGTACGAGCTGAGCGAAGCCCAGCGCCGCGAGCGGGGCATTGAGTTCCTGCCTCAGACGCTGCAGGAGGCCGTGCAGGCCTTCGCGGCCGACCCGCTGGTCGAACGCACGCTGGGCCGTGAACTGCGCGACGAGTTCATCGCCTACAAGACGCAGGAGTGGGAGGCCTACCACCTGTCGGTCAGCCAGTGGGAGATCGATCGTTACAGCCACCAGTTCTGACATCGGGGTGCACCATGGCGAGCCCACCTTCCAACCTCGTGGCGCGCATCAGCGTCTCCATGCCCGAAGACCTGCTCGGTGAGCTCGACGACATGGTGGCCGCGCGCGGATTCGAGAGCCGCTCGCAGGCCATCTCGGAGATGATCAACCTGCAACTGCTCGAGCACAAGCGCCAGCTGGGCAACGAGGTGATGGTGGGCACCATCACCTTGCTCTACGACCGATCGGTCAGGGGCCTGCAAAAGGAGCTGGCCGACCTGCAGTGCGACCACATCGACGAGGTGATCAGCTCCCTGCACGTGCACCTGATGGGGCAGCAGATGATGGAAGTCGTGCTGGTGCAGGGCCCTGCCACCAAGCTGCAGGCCATCGCCAACCGCATGACGGCCTTGCGGGGTGTCGTGACCGGGCGCCTGCAGCTGATGGCCGCGACCATGCCGCCGCTGCACCCGCTGTCGCCCAGCCGGGCGACTTGAGACTGCATCAGGTGGCTTTGCTGGCCAGGTAGGTCCGCCAGCCGCCGAAGTGCGTGATGTCGGTGGCGCCCTCGGTGCCGATGCCTTCGCAGATGAAGCCGGGCACCACGCGGCCGTCGGCCAACTCGACCTTGCCGATGCCCAGCGGTGCCGGGATGCCGGCCACGAAGCTGCCAAAGTGTTCGGCGGGCACCGACCACACCTCCAGCGGGATGGCGCTGCCGCCCTCGCTCACGCGCACCATGCCCGGCCGTGCGACGGGGCCGCCAGGCAGGGCGTAGAGCTTGTAGCGGGGCGCGGAGTCGATGGCGCACAGCAAGCGGGCGCCGCGCGAGGTGAGTTGCGGGTTCAGCGGCAGGCCGCTGAGGTGCGCGCCGCACACCGCCACCGGGATCACGCCGCTGCGAGCGGGGTCGTCGTTCAGCAAAGCGGGTGGTTCGGCGTGCTGGTCCACGTGCGAGAAAGCCGTGCCCGTGGCGCCCAGCGTGTAGCCAGCGGTGTCCACCGACACCGAGCGATGGAAGCGGTCGGCCAGGCGCAGCAGCGTGAGGTCCTTGTGCGCCGGGGCGGCCCAGGTCACGCCCCAGGGCAGGCCGGCGGCGTCGCCATCTTCCAGGAAGCCCGCAGGCACCGCCACCGCGCTGTAGTCCAGCAGGTTCATGTGGTTGGTGTAGTGACCCAGGTGGCTGTTGAGCCGGATCGGGTCGGCCTGCATCTCGCTGATGCGGTAAATCGTGCCGGCGGTGGGCGTGAGCAGGCAGTCAACGCGCTGCCACACCTCGTCGCAGGTGCGCTTGAGCGCTTTGAGGCGATGCAGGGCATCGAACAGGTCGGCCGCCGACTTGCCTCGGCCCGATTCGATGATGGCGCGCACTGGCGGGAACACCGCTTCGGCTTGCGCATCGATGAAGGCGCGGATGGCCTGGTAACGTTCGGCCACCCAGGGGCCCTCGTAGAGCAGGCGCGCGGTTTCGATGAACGGCGAGAAGTCCACGGTCACGGGCGTGCCGCCAAGCGCGATGGCTCTTTGCACGCTCGCCTCGAAGAGCCTGCGTGCCGCGTCGTTGCCGAAGAAGGCGAGGTCTTCGTCGCGGGGCACGCCGAAGCGGAAGGGCCCGGCCGAGAAGTCCACGCCCGGCGGCAGGGCGGCTCGGCTGTAGCCGTCGCTCGCGTCCACCCCGGCGGCCACCTGCAGCACGTCGTGGGCGTCAGCGGCGTGCAGCGCGAACACGTTGACGGTGTCCAGCGATCGGCAGGCGGGCACCACGCCCGTGGTCGAGAGCAGGCCGCAGCTGGGTTTCAGGCCGATCAGGTTGTTGAAGGCCGCCGGCACGCGACCCGAGCCAGCGGTGTCCGTGCCGAGCGAGAAGGCCACCCAGCCCTTGGCCACGGCCACGGCCGAGCCCGAGCTCGAGCCACCGCTGATGAAATCTTCGTCGAAGGCGTTGTGACAGGCCCCGTAAGGCGAGCGCGTGCCATTGAGACCGGTGGCGAACTGATCGAGGTTGGTCTTGCCCAGGGGGATGGCGCCTGCGTCCAGCAGTTTCTGCACGACGAAGGCGCTGACCGCGGGCGTGCGCGCGAACTCGGGGCAAGCCGCCGTGGTGGGCACCCCGGCCAGGTCGATGTTGTCCTTGATCGCGAAGGGCACGCCGTACAGCGGCAGGCTGCTGGCGTCGAGGCCCTCCAGCCGCGCGAGGTGGGGTTCGAGCTCGGTGTCGCTCAGGCGGTGGATGAAGGCGTGGTGGCGGTCCTGCGCGCACCGCCGCCTGGCTTCGGCGATCACGCTGCGAACACTGGCGCCCTGGCGGTAGGCCGCGCGCAGGCTCGGCAGGTCGAAGCTCAGCTGACTGAGGTCGGTGTCTGGACTCATGTTTTGCTTTCGATCAGGGTGACGATGTCCTGGCCTGCGCCCACCGGGGCGCCTTCCTTGCACAGCACGCGGTGCACGGTGCCGTCGCAAGGCGCGGCGATGGCGAACTCCATCTTCATGGACTCGACCACCACCAGCACCTCGCCGGCTTTCACGCTTTGGCCGTCCTTCACCGCCACCTGCCAGACGTTGCCGGGCACGCTGGTGGCGACCCATCGGCCTCCCTCGGGCAGGTCGAGCTCGGTGTCGGGGGCGGCGCTGGCCACGTCGCTTTCGCTGGCGAAGTCGGCCTGGCCGTTGGCGATCCAGCGCTGACGCTCGGCCTCGAACGAGTCTTGCTGGCGGGCCTTGAAGGCCGCGATGCTGTTGGCCTGTTCGGTCAGGAAGCGGCGGTAGCTGCGCAGGTTGAAGCTCGATTCTTCGACGCGCAGCGCGTGCCCGCCGTGCGGGAAGGTGGCGCGGATGCGCAGCAGCTCGGCCTCGCTGACAGGGTGGAATCGGATCTCGTCGAAAAAGCGCAGCAGCCACGGTTGTTCAAAGGCCGGGTGCCCCGCTTCGGCGCCATGCCGCCAGCGGTTCCACATCTGCAGCGTGCGCCCGACGAACTGGTAGCCGCCGGGGCCCTCCATGCCGTAGACGCACAGGTAGGCACCGCCGATGCCCACGGCGTTCTCGGGCGTCCAGGTGCGCGCGGGGTTGTACTTGGTGGTGACCAGGCGATGGCGCGGGTCCACCGGCGTGGCCACGGGTGCGCCCAGGTACACATCGCCCAGGCCGAGCACGAGGTAGCTGGCGTCGAAGACGACGTTGAAGACCTCTTCGAGGCTGTCCAGGCCGTTGATGCGGCGGATGAACTCGATGTTGCTCGGGCACCAGGGCGCGTCGGGGCGTACCGACTGCATGTACTTCTCGATGGCCAGGCGCGTTTGCGCGTCGTCCCACGACAGCGGCAGGTGCACCACGCGGTTGGGGATGGTGATGTCGTCCAGCGGCGGAAGGTGGTCTTCGACGTTGAGCAGCACGCGCAGCAGCTCGTCGCGCGGCAGCACGGCCGGGTCGAAGTGCACCTGCAGCGAGCGGATGCCCGGGGTCAAGTCGATGACGCCTGCCAGGCCTTGTCCGCCGTTGAGCTTTTTCAGCTCGGCCATCAGCGCGTGCACACGGAAGCGCAGCTCCAGGTCCAGCACCAGGGGGCCGAACTCCATGAGCACGTAGCGGTCGCCGGCCTGGCGCACGACCACGTGGGGCTTTTCGCCGTCGGCGGGCACGTCGGCCAGGATGGGGCTGGGGCAGGCGTGCGCGCGGTCGTTGGGTGCAGCGGGCAGCGGCGTGTTGAGCGTGTGGATGCTGGCTTCCAGCACGGCCTCGCGCTCGGCGGCCTGTGCGGCCGAGATGCGGTGAAAGCGCACCGTGTCACCGGGGCGCAGCTGGCCCAGCTTCCACAGCTCGGCGTTGACCACCACGGCCGGGCAGACGAAGCCGCCCAGGCTCGGGCCGTCGGGGCCGAGGATGACGGGCATGTCACCGGTGAAGTCGATGGCGCCGATGGCGTAGGCGTTGTCGTGGATGTTGGAGGGGTGCAGGCCGGCTTCCCCGCCGTCGGTGCGGGCCCACTTCGGTCTCGGCCCGATCAGGCGCACGCCGGTTCGGCTTGAGTTGTGGTGCACCTTCCAGTCGGCGGCGAAGAAGGTGGCGATGTCTTCGTCCTGGAAGAAGTCAGGGGCGCCGTGCGGGCCGTAGAGCACGCCGATGTCCCAGTGCTGGCCGATGGTGGGGCGGGCTTCGGCCGCGACTTGCTGGCCTGCGGTGCCAACCGCCGGCGCAGCCAGGTGCAGCACATCGCCCACGCGCAGGTTCCGTCCGCCGTGGCCCCCGAACTGGCCGAGCGTGAAGGTGGCGCGACTGCCCAGGTAGGTGGGCACGTCCAGGCCGCCGCCCACCGCCAGGTAGCTGCGCAAGCCGCTTTCGGCGCGGCCCAGCGTGAGCACGCTGCCGGCACGCACGGTGTGGCTTTGCCAAAAGCTCAAGGGTTCGCCATCGAGCTCGGCCGGCATGGGTGCGCCGGTGAGCGCGATGACGGTGTCGACGTGGAACTTGAGCGTCGGGCCGGCCAGGGTGCATTCCAGCGTGGCGGCATCGGGCGCGTTGCCCACCAGTCGGTTGGCGAGGCGGTGGGCGAGGGCGTCCATCGGGCCCGAAGGGGGCACGCCCACGTCCCACAGGCCTTGGCGGCCCGGCCAGTCCTGCACGGCGGTCTGCACGCCTGCGGCCAGCACCTCGATGGTGTCGGGGTGGAATTCGAAGGTGCTCAAAAAGCGCGTGACCTGGCGGCCTTCGCGGAACGTCGGGTGCTTGAGCACCTGGCGCAGGTAGGGCAGGTTGGTTTCGATGCCGGCCAGGCGGGTGTCGGCCAGGGCCGCATCTAGCTTGACCAGGGCTTGCTCGCGCGTGTCGGCGGTGACGATGAGCTTGGCCAGCATCGGGTCGTACCAGGCGGGCACCTCGGTGCCGCGCTCGACCCAGCCGTCCACGCGGGCAGCTTCAGGGAACGCGACCTCGGTCAGCAGCCCCGCGCTGGGCTGGAAGTTGCGTGCCGGGTCTTCGGCGTACAGCCGCACCTGGATCGACGCACCCTGTGGCTTGGGTTGCAGCGAGGTGAGCTCCGGCAGCTCAGCGGCGGCCAGCTTCACCATCCAGGCCACCAGGTCCACGCCGCAGACCTGCTCGGTCACGCCGTGCTCGACCTGCAGGCGCGTGTTGACTTCCAGGAAGTAGAACTGCGCCGTGTCGGCGTCGTAGACGTACTCCACCGTGCCGGCCGAGCGGTAGTTCACGGCCTTCGCCAAGCGCACGGCGGTGTCCAGCAAGGCCTGACGCTGGGCGTCGGTCAAACCAGGCGCGGGCGTTTCTTCGATGACCTTCTGGTTGCGGCGCTGCACCGAGCAGTCGCGCTCGCCCAGGGCGATGACCTGGCCGCGCCCGTCGCCGAAGACCTGCACCTCGATGTGCCGCGCGTTCTCGACGAACTTCTCCAGGTACAGGCCCGCGTCCTTGAAGTTGGCCGAGGCCAGTCGCTGCACGGCGGCGAAGGCGTCGGCCAGCTCGGCGTCGCTGCGCACCAGGCGCATCCCGATGCCGCCGCCACCCGCGGTGCTCTTGAGCATCACCGGGTAGCCGATGCGTGCGGCTTCCAGCTGGGCGTGGGCGATGTCATCCAGCAGGCCCGAGCCGGGCAGCAGGGGCACGTCGCTGCGCTGGGCCAGCTCGCGCGCGGTGTGCTTGAGGCCAAAGGCCCGCATCTGCTCGGCGTTGGGGCCGATGAAGGCGATGCCCGCCGCTTCACAGGCCTCGGCGAAGCCCGGGTTCTCCGACAGGAAGCCGTAGCCGGGGTGGATGGCCTGGGCGCCGCATTCGCGCGCGATGCGCAGGATCTCGTCGGCGCGCAGGTAGCTCTCGGCAGCAGGGGCCGGGCCCACGCAGAAGGCTTCGTCGGCCTCGCGCACATGGCGCGCGCTGGCGTCGGCCTCGGAGTAGACGGCCACGCTGCGCACGCCCAGCGCCTTGAGCGTGCGGATGATGCGGCAGGCGATGGCGCCTCGGTTGGCGATTAGGACCTTGTCGAACATGAAAAGCGCTTCCGGGCGGGCCGTCCCGCGGGCGTGTGTCGCTCAGCGGGCCGTCCCGCTGGCCGTCGTGAACAGGATGTGATCGACTCGGTGGGTGAACAGCAAGGCTCGGGCCAACCGCTCAGCTCGTTGCTTCAACGGGGGCCCACACCAGCAGCTGGATGGGCGTCGGGTTGTAGGCGTTGCAGGGGTTGTTGAGCTGCGGGCAGTTCGAGATCAGCACCCACACGTCCATCTCGGCGCGCATCTCCACGTACTTGCCGGGGCCCGAGACGCCATCGGCGAAGGTGAGCTGGCCGTCGGCCGTCACAGGCACGTTCATGAAGAAGTTGACGTTGGGCACCAGGTCAGCCTTGCCCAGGCCGATGTCGGCGTGCTGGATGGCCAGCAGGTAGTTGTCGCGGCAGCTGTGCATGAACTTCTTCTGCAGCGCGTAGCGCACCGTGTTGCTCTCGGCCGCGCAGGCCCCGCCCAGCGTGTCATGCCGGCCGCAGGTGTCGGCCGTGATGGTGAGCATGGGGCGGCCTTCGTTGCTCATCAACACCGAGCCGGTGGTCAGGTAGATGCCGCCCTGGTGCAGCAGGGTGTCGGTGGCGCTGTAGTGCTCGGCCAGGTCGCCCGCGTTGTAGAAGATCACGTCGGCGGCCTGGTTGCCCTCCAGGTCGACGATGCGCAGCGTCTGGCCCTGCTTGACCTGAAAGAGGATGGGCTCGCCGGCGGGGTGGCGCTGGTTCAGGATGGCATCGGCTTCAGCCAGAGGGCTGTGCTGGATGCGGATGGCGGTGGCTTGAGATGCGGTCATGGCGCTGGCTCCTCGGATCTCAAAGCGCGAACACGTCGCTGTTGTGGTGCGCGCGGGCGTTCTCGCCGCGGAAGGTGCGGCAGAAGTCGTCGGCCGCGGCCGGGCCGCTGCGCCAGGCCACCACGCCCACCTGGGGCGGCGCGTAGGCCTCGCTCGGGTTGAGCGGGTGTGGCGCGGTCGAGATGGCCACGACCACGTCCATGTCCATGCGCAGCTCGACGAAGTCGCCAGCCTGGCTGTGGCCTGGCGCGAAGTGAAAGCGCCCTTCGTCGTCCACCGCCACCTTGCTGAACAGGTTGACCGGAGCGATCAGGTCGCGCCGGCCCAGGCCGTGCTTGCCGATTTCGATGAGCAGGCCGTCCTTGCCCGAGCGGTGCATGCCGTTGCGGTGGGCCTCGAAGCGGTGTTCGCCGAAGCGTCGCTGCATGGTGGCGGTGTCGAGCAGGGCGCCCAGGGGGTCGTGCCAGCCCAGGCTGTCGGCGGTGAAGCTCGCCATCGCGCGGCCCATGTCGCTCATGAGCACATGGCCGCAGCGGTAGTGCGCCGTGTGCTGCGCCTTGAGGGAGTCGGGCATGTTGTAGCGCTCGAGCGTGTGGTGCGCGGCATAGAGCACCACGCTCACGTTGGCGTCGGCGCCCAGCGCAACGAAGCGCAAGGCTGTGCCACGCTTGAAGCGCCACGACCAGTGGCCGCCGCCCGGCACGCGCTCCGACCAGAGGATGCGGTCGGTGCTCACGCCAGCCAGCGAGTCAGCGGGCAGTCGCTGCCAGTGCGCCACGGCGTCCACAGGCGCGGTGGCGGGAGGGTTGTCCTGGGTGTGTTCAAGATGGTGCGCGGACATGGTGCGATCTCCTTGGAGGGCGGGACAAACGCGAGAGACACCGACGTCGGCTCATCGCCTTCGTCAGGACCTCCCGGGCTTTTGTCCCTCCGTGGAGCCACGCCACCGTGGCCGACCGCTCTCGGACCAGACCACCGAGCCTGTCACCCAGCCCGACGCGGAACCCTAGCGATCACTCGGCCCGGCACCACAACGGGGCCCTGGCCGCTCTCGTCAGGTTCCTTGCAATGGTCATGCCAATGTGGCTTTGCCGCACGAGGGTACGCCGCTGTGCTCAATCCAAGGGCGGTTTGCACTGCCTTGGTGCTTTTTCGCGGCCGCGCCAAGCCCGGCACGCCGCACCAAAGGCGCGCAGCATCGCCATTGACACCGGGTTGTCGGCGGCAAGCCACTCCGGGTGCCACTGCACGGCCAGGTTGAAGCCTGATTGCCCGGGAAAGGAGAACGCCTCCACGAGCCCATCGGGGGCCGTGGCCTCGATGCGGGCCCCGGGGGCCAGGCGGTCAACCCCCTGGCCATGCAGGCTGTTGACCATCACGTGCTCGGCCTGCAGCACCTCGGCCAACAAGCCGCCCCTCGAGAGTTGCACCGTGTGCAAGGGCCCGTACTGCTCATCCAGGGGGCGATCCTCCGATGGCCCACGGTGGTCTGCCAGCCCCGGTTGCTCGTGCACCGCCTGGTGGAGGCTGCCGCCCATGGCCGTGTTGACTTCCTGGAACCCGCGACAGATGCCCAGCAGGGGCGTTCCCCTCGCGAGCGCCAAGCGAATCAGGGGCAGCGTCCATTGGTCGCGCAAAGGGTCCAGGGGCAGGCTCGGGTCGTGGACCGACTGGCCGAAGTGCCCTGGATGTACGTTCGAGGGTGAGCCTGTCAGCAAGATCCCGTCGGCCAAGTCCAACCAGTCCGGCAACTCATCGGGGTGTGCGGCCGGTACGATGACCGGCAAGCACCCCGCCAGGCGCACCGCCTCGGCGTACTTGCGCCCAACCATGTGAAACGGGTGCGGGCCCCGCATGCGGTTGCACGCAGGGAGCAGCACCCGGGGCGCGTTGCGGGGCAGCGGGGCGTTGCTGAGGTTCAAGTCAGAGGCAAACGGGGCGGCTTCTTGCATCGGTCGCTGTGGCTGGCAGTGGGGAGCATGACGCCACCAAGCAAGAAGCGCACCTCGCGACCGCCTTCCCCGGCGCGCCTGCGCCAAGCGATGAACCGCGTGTTCACACACCGTCCCCAGCCGTTCTGCGTCAAAACAGCTCGTCCGGCGTGAAGCGCAAGCCCATCGACACCCAACGGCCGCCCGCGGGCCCACCGAACTGCTGCCCCAAGGTCAAGTCGATCTGAACGCGGTTGGGCACGATGGCCAAGCGGCCGCCCATCTGCCAGTAGGGATTGTTCCTGTGATCACCAAAGGTTTCGGCGATCAGCGTCACGCGCTGTGTCGCCTGGAGTTCAGCGCCCAGGCCCCAGGTCGCGTTGTCGCGGTGGGTGGCGCGCTCCCTGAGCCAACCGACGTTGGCGTGCACCACCAAGCGGTCGTTCTCGAAGGACATCGACATGGGCACGTAGGCGTAGGTGTTGCCCAGGAGGTTCGGACCGGGGTTGATTTCTGGGTGGCGCACGGTGCCCACGCCAAGCCCCCAGCCCCAGCCGTTGGTGCTCAGTGGGCGGAAGAGGGTCTTGAGCTGGAAAACGAAGTCGCTGGTGCCCTGGGCCCCATCGGTGCGAGCGCGGCCTCCGCCCAGGGTGAATTCCAGGTTGCCCGTCGGGTTGCAGGCAGGCAGGGCCCAGACCTCGTGGCTGTCTGGGTAGGAGCGCACCCACGTCTCCAGTTGGCAACTGCCTTCGGTGGTCAAGCGGGCGTCATCTGTGACGAAGGGCCGCGCCGCCCTGGCGGACGGCGGCGAGCAGGCGAGGAGGGCGAAGTGGGCGAAAGCGGCGATGAGGGTGAGGGGCGTGTGGCGCATGGCCGACATGCTAGCCGCGGATTGTTACGCTGTTTCGTTGTGCGCTTGCGGCGGTATGTGCTCCGCCTGCGCAGTGTCTGCCAGTGTGGATGTCGTGCCCCCGTCGGCGATCTCGGCGCACGGAGGCTCGGGTACCCGCCAGGCGCCCGCCCACGCGAGGAATTGGTCTACCGGCATGGGTTTGGCGATCCAGTAGCCTTGCGCCAAATCGCAGTGGAGGGCGCCCAGCCGCTCCCAGGCGTGCCGATCCTCCAGCCCCTCGGCCACCACGCGCAGGCCCATGTTGTGGGCCAGGTCGATGACAGAACGCACGATTTTCTCGTCCTGGCTGTCGCGCTGCATGTTCATCACGAACGACTTGTCAATTTTCAGTTCGTCCACGGGAAGCCGCTTGAGGTAGGCCAGCGAGGAGTATCCGGTGCCGAAGTCGTCGATGGCCATTTTCACGCCCATGTAATGGAACTGCTCCAGCGTTTGCTGCGCATGGTTCGGATCGTCCATGATGGCGCTCTCGGTGATCTCCAGGCAGATGTGCTCCGGTGGAACGCCGTGCTGGATGAGCAGGCGGTTGAGGTGTGCGGGCAGGTCGGAGTCGATCAGGTCGCGGGCGGACAGGTTCACCGACAGGTCGAGGCGCACGCCGTTGTCAGCCCAGTGTCGCCAGGTGCGGGCTGATTCTTCCAGCAGCCAGCAGGTGATCTGACGGATGAAGCCGGTTTGCTCCGCGAAGGGGATGAACTTCATGGGCGGCACCATGCCTCGGACAGGGTGCTGCCAGCGTACCAGGGCCTCGGCGCCTTTGACCTGACCGTTGGCCATGCACACCTTGGGTTGCAGGAACAGGCGCAGTTCCTTGTGCTCAATGGCGCGGCGCAGTTCGCCCAGCAAGGAGAGCGCCTCGTCGGAGCGCATGTCGAGCTCAGGCCGGAACACGACATGGCCAAGGTGCGTCTGCTTGGCCTTGTACATGGCCACCTCGGCGCGTCGGATCAACTCGCTGCCATCGCTGGCGTGGTCGGGGTAGACGGCAATGCCAATGCCTGCGCTGAGGTCCACCGTCTGGCCGTTCAGCATCAGGGGCGCGTCGAGGCGGTCCAGGATGGTGCGTGCAACCGCCTTGGCCTGGGCCAGGTCGCCCTGGCGAAGCAGCACCGCAAACTCATCGCCGCTGAGGCGCGCCACGGTGTTGCGCGGGTCGAAGATCAGACGGCGCAGGCGTTGCCCGACAAGTTGCAGCAACTGGTCGCCGGTGTCGTGTCCCAGGACATCGTTGACGTGCTTGAAGCGGTCGAGGTCGAGCATCAGCACGGCGCAGGCGCCGCCGGGCTGTCCGCGAACATCGTCCACGGCTTCTTTGACGTCGCTGGAGAATCGCGCCCAGTTGGGCATTTGCGTCAGGCCGTCGGTGAAGGCCAGTGCCCTGATTTCCCCTTCCCGCTGCTGCATGGCCTGCCGCATGGACTCGAACGCGACGCTCAAGGTGCCGATTTCGTCCTGCCCTTGGCGCGGCACCGGCACGGCGTAGTCACCATCGGAGAGGCGTTGTGCCAGCTTGGTCAACGTGTGTACGGGGCCGATGATGCGACGTGCCGTCACCATGCTGCCCACGGCGAACACCACCACACCCAGCAGGCTCAAAATCAGTATCGCGCCCTCCAGGCGGCGGTATGGCGCCACGGCCTCGTCCACCGAGCGCAGCAGCAGTGCCTCCACCTTCTGGCCTTGTGGCGCTTCGAGCGTGATGCTGCGCCAGACCTGGTCGCCGAGGGGCAAGGACAGTGTGCCCGGCATCTTGTCGTGTTGCCGCACCTCGTCGGCGGCCTTGGACCAGTACACCAGCATCGCGTGTGTGCTGCGTTGCGGCAGCTGCGACAGCGTCGTCTCCCAAGACCGCCCTCGCTGGCGGCTGACGACAACCACGTCCACGCCGGTGAGGCGGCGCATGTCTTGCAGCAAAGCGTTGTCCAGCTTGAAGCCCATGACCACCCAACCGATGGTCAGCGGCGCTTTCATGGGCACCATCACCATCTGGAAGAGGCGACCATCGAGCACCATCACCCGGACGGTGTTGCCGTTGGCGGGCTGTTCCGTGTCCCAGCGCTGCATCAGTCCGGCCATCAGCGCGTCCGTCGCTGGGCTCAGCTCGGTGGTGCTGGCGCGGATGCGCCCCATGGTGTCGGTGAGCAGAGCAAAACCGGCGCCGAGTCGCTCGCCGTGGTTGATCAAGGCCGATTCGATCGTGGCCTGGTCGTTGCTTGACACCGCTTGGCGGAACCCGAAGTCCAGCGTGAGCACGCGGGTCGAGTCGATCAGATGGTCAGCGTTTTGCTGGAGCAGCCGCAGGAAGACCTGCTCGCCGAGGTTGAGTTGGTCGCTGAGGTTGTCGCGGGCATTGTCGTTGATGCCGGTGTGCACCAGCGCGACGGTGATCAGTTGCACCACCACCAGGATGCCGACGAAGATCGCGACAACGCGCACGCTCAGCCGGTTGCGCCAGCTGATGCTGCCACGTTGCGGGTGGGGTGCAGCGCTCATTTGCCAGGCGGTGCGCTGACGCTTTGGGCCGGGAGGGTCAAGGTGACGCTTTGCACGCCGCTCGCCGCGACCTTCAAGGGCTGACGCAGCGGTGAGCGTGTGTCAGCGAAGGTCGGGTGCCAGACTTGGACGGTGTGCTCCCCGGCGGGCAGGTCGAGCTGCGCGGTGCCGGTGGGCGACGTTTTGGCGAAGTGGGGCGTGTTGACTACGTGGACGAAGCCCGTCATCCGGTCGTGGATGTTGCAGCCCAGCACCGCTGTACCCGCTTGCTCGAACGCCACAGGCGCAGCCGGCGTGCCCGCGTAGAGCTTGATTTCGAACTGACGTGCCGCGGAAAACGAGTAGACGTGGTGGCGGACCGTGTCGAAGTTTGGGAACTGCACGGATGTGCCTGTCTGGATGGCCAGAACCTCCGGCGCGAAACGTCGGTTGCGCTGCGCCATCTCGACTTGGGTGCCGGCCGCCGCGGTGGCCTTCGTGCCTTTGACCTCGACGGACACGACCGCGTCGTCCAGCGGGTGGCGCTGCGCGTCCAGGACGGTGAACTCCACCCTCGCCGCCAGGGCGAAGGCTGGCAGCAAGCACGCCACGCCCCCAGCGGCCAGGTGCCGCCAGACGGTGGTGGGCGATGGGCTGGCACAAGGGGTCATGGGCGAGGCTCGGTGGGTGGGGGTGCTCAGCGCACCACGATGTCCCGGCGCATGGGCGCCAGGCGTCGCAGCAATTCGTTCTTGGCCGCGGTGCTGACCTGGGCTGCGTCCATCTCCTCGCGCAGGATCTGCACCAGCGCATCGAACTCCGAGCCCGTGATGCCCAATTCGGCATGCGAGTTGCGCATGGACTCTCCTTCGTACACGCAGGGCCCGTCGGCGATCGCGCAGAGTTGGGTGGCGACGCTCGTTTGCAGCACACTCAGCTTCACACCCTCGAAGGTGCGGCGCGTGCGTGGGTCCTCCGCGGCGCGGGCCATGGCCCTGTCTGAGAAGGCCGTGATGTTGGCCGTGCCGCCAAGCTGCTGGTATGTTGAATCACGAGCAAAACTGAGCCACTGAAGGGTCTCCGTCACGTCCAATTTTGAGCCACGTTATCCACCTACCCTGCTGCTTTTTGCAGCAGCGGGGGACAGGAGTGATCAACGTGAGCACAT
>Ga0310345_10000146_pt1 | contig 142986 bp, 129 predicted proteins | sample HC15DNA20500_MG_FD_204667 | JGI IMG/M metagenome (GOLD analysis project Ga0310345, IMG submission 204667) | Marine microbial communities from station ALOHA, North Pacific Subtropical Gyre - HC15-DNA-20-500_MG | ecosystem: Environmental > Aquatic > Marine > Oceanic | place: Pacific Ocean... | reverse complement strand
AACAGCTTGAAACCGTCGCCAAGCCCCTTGACGCCCAGTAGGAAGATGAACAGCAGGAGCACTGCTGCCGCGATGCGTGGAAGAAAGACCGGTTGAGGACGACTAGAAAGTTGAGCAGCAGCGGCCAAATCGACTCCGAGTGAACACTATCCTACAAAATTAATACAAACCCTGACGCCGCCGAGGAGGCGACTTCAAAGGGACAGCGTTGTCTCTCAAACAGACAATCGGCAACAGCAGGATGTCAGCATCGTCGACAAGACAACATCTGAGCGTGGGTCGCGCGTAGACGTACCGATTCCCATCGCTACACAACCGGCCGCGGCCTCAGCGGAATTACGATCGGAGCCGGACGGGGCGACGTTAACCGTTCGACGGTAGCACCCGGCAACCGTCAGGGTCGAGCTCTGAGCGCTACACTCGACTGGTCTGCCCACCGAGACCCCAGTGAAGCCCATGTTATAGTGCGCGCGTGATGCAGCAGGACGAGATCACGCAGGCGGTGCTCTCGCACGAAGAAGTGGTCCGCTACCTGCAAGGCGGAGCCGGTCAGACCGCCGATGAAGCGCAGGAGCGCATCCAACACTACCTGGATGAACTCCGCACCACGCAACGATACCGAATGTACCGCGCGCTCCAGCACCCACTCTACCCGATCCTTCGCAAGATTACCCGCGTTCAGGAAGGCATCGAGATCGTCAAGTCCGCGACGCGCGCTGGTCGTGTCATCTACGCGTCAAACCACAAGAGCCACACCGACTACCTCGTTGAACCGCTCGTCCTCGACGACAGTGGTGTGCGACCTCCAGTCATCGCTGCCGGTATCAATCTGTTCGGTGGTGCGCTCGGTCTGATTCACAAGCATGTGACTGGGGCCATCCCGATCCGGCGCGAAACGAAGGACCCCGCGTATCTCGTTACGCTGAAAGCGTACGTCGCCGAGCAACTCCAGCGCCATGACCTTTTCTTCTACCTCGAGGGTGGTCGTAGCTACAGCGGCGAACTCAAACCGTTCAAGACCGGTCTCTTACATGCGGCGGTACAAACCCGACGTACCGACCTAGTCATTGTTCCTGTGGCGGTCGCGTATGACTTGGTGCTCGAGGACTTCATCCTTGCTCACCAGCGTGTCAAACGACAGCAACGACCGTTCCGGCGTGAGTTCGCCGAGATGGTACGCTACGCCGTCGGTTATCAGTCACGCGCGTTCGTCAGCTTCGGTGAGCCAATCAAGTTAAGCGACTACGATCTGGACGTCCGCCGCGAAATGGTCCGCCTGACACGACGAACACGCGAGTCCATCGGGCACCTGTACAAAGTGCTGCCAACAGCGCTCGTCGCGGCGGCCATCCGTCCCTCGGTCACGCGGACCGAGCTCGAGGACCGGATCGACCAGCTCATCGAGATCCTCCGCTCGGCTCATGCCAACCTCGACGTCACCACCGGTCGCGAGGCCGTGGAGGCGGCAACTGACCCGTTGGTAACACGCGGTATCATCGTCGTCGAGGGCGACCGCTATCGGATCCGTGAGCGTGGAGTGCTACGCTACTACGCGCGCACCATCGACCATCTGCTCAAACATCGCGGCGGATCCGATCTGACGCACTAACGTGACCGATCCGTACTGGTGAAGAGTGTCCGCAAGGAACCGCCTAGAGTCACCACCTATTGAATTAAGTCTAAAGTTAGCCCGGTATTCGTCTTAGTTGATTGCGATCCTGCTATCGGAAGATACACACGCCCGATTCGAGACGCACGATCCAGCCGTGATCGCCGATGCGTCCCGAGTTCCAGATGCTGTATGCCTCGCAGCGTAATCTACAGGCGGTGTTACACTCGTAGGTTCATACCATACGGGTCTACCAACCATTCGGTAACGGCTGATTTCCCTACTTCATGCGGTACCTTGCGAATCGGTCGGCCAACGTCCTGTTCGTCGTGCAAAGTCTGCTCTACAAGCAGATGGGCGAGTAGCGCTCGTACGAAGACACTTCATAGGTTGGTGCAATAGGCACGGGCGAAATCGGTGAGCGCGTCGCGGCAGGCGAACACGGAGTCAATCTCCACATACTCATTTAACCCGTGTAACCCACGACCCGTCGGTCCGTACAGCACAGACGGAATGCCCGCGCGGCCGAGGATCGCGGCATCCGTCCAGAATGACATTCCTACGACTTCAGCCGGGCGGCCCGCGCGGGTCAAGGTCGTCGCCAGTGTGCGCGGTAATTCGTGCGCGGTCGAGATCTCGTACGGGGGGCGCTCAAATACCAAACGTGCACTAGCTTGGAACGACGGATCATCACAGCGAAGATCGTCCAAGATTGCTTCGACCTCAGCCAGCGCCACTGCGTCCGGCTCTCCCATAACCGTGCGGCGCTCGACCTTCAATGAACAACGGTCTGGATATACGCTGAACTCTCGTCCACCAGCAACGGTCGAGGCATGGAGCGATGGTGTGCCGAGGAACGGACGAGCTGAGCGTTCCTGCAACTCACGGTCAAGTTCATCGAGACGTACTAGCACACGGCCCATGTCGAGAATCGCGTCGCGTCCTTCGAGAGGTCGACTGCCGTGGGCCGCACGGCCGCGCGTCTCCACTTCGACCCATGCGAACCCCTTGTGACTGGTAGCGATGCCGAGATCCGTTGGCTCCGTGATTAAGGCGCCGTCGGCACTCCAGCCGTTAACGAGCGCGTCGGCACCGATACTCGCGTACTCTTCGTCGACGACGACGGCCACGATTAACCTGCCGGACGACAGACCGCGCGCCGTCATCTCCGCCGCCACACCGACCATCGCTGCCACGCCGCTCTTCATGTCTTGCGCACCGCGACCGTACAGTCGACCGTTGCGTTCAACCGGAAGGAAAGGCGCACTCATACCGGCCACCCCGACGGTGTCCATGTGCCCACACAGCATCAACGCCCGCCCCGTGCCGCGACCTTCAACCACACCAACAACGTTGGGTCGGCCTGGGGCAACCTCGGTTACGTCAACATCCAGCCCGACCGACCGCATCTCGGTGGCGATGCGCTCTGAGATAGCCTGCTCACCGGCCGCACCCGGCACGAGCGTCGGGTTCACCGAGTCGATGGCGATGAGATCCTTAAGAAACGCGAGGGTGTCGTGCATCGGGACACCACTCCTGACCCCTGATCTGGTTCCTGATCTCTAGTCAATCTATCCAGTCCGCGACGAACACGTTCGTTTCGCCTTCGGCCATGGCATCTCGATTCGAGGCGAAAACAAGAGTCCGACCGTCTGGGGCAAACATAGGGAACCCGTCGAACGTGTCGTTGAAGGTAACGCGTTCCAGACCGGAACCATCAAGGTTAATCAAGAACAGATCGAAGTTGCGGCCCGATGGGTTGTGCCAATTCGACGAGAAGATGATCCGCTCACCGTCCGGGTGCCAGAACGGAGCGAAGCTTGCACCCTCGAGATTCGTAACCTGCTGCAGATTACTTCCGTCTGCATCCATCACGAAAATCTCGAGCTCCGTCGGACGCCAGAGTCCCTGATCGAGTAAACGCTTGTAGTCATCGTACTCAGAACCATCAGGGATTTCGCGGCCACGGAAGATGATCTTCGAGCCGTCCGGCGAAAAGAATGGACCTCCATCGGGACCCTGTCGATTTGTGAGCCGGCGAACGTCCGATCCGTCCCCGTTCATAGAGTAGATCTCCATGTCACCGTCACGCACACTGGTGAAAACGATGCGCCCATCTGGTCCGATCGTCGCTTCGGCATCGTAACCCTCAGTCTCGGTCAGCCGCGTAAGCCCCGTACCGTCGAGCTCCGCGCTGAAAATGTCGTAGGTGTCGTAGACCGCCCAAACATATCCCATCTCAAAGCTAGGCGGCGGTGGGCACTCCGCAGCACCAAGATGAGTTGACGCGTAGATGATTGACTCGCCCTCTGGATAGAAGTAGCCACAAGTCGTGCGGCCATCGCCGGTGCTGACTCTCTGCAAGTCTGAGCCATCGATCTGCATCGTGAAGATTTGATCGCACGGAACACCCTCACGTGTCGACTGGAAAATCAGCTTCGAGCCATCGAAAGCGAAGTACGCCTCAGCGTTCTCACCACCGAAGGTAAGCTGACGCAGGTTTGTCAGATGGTTTTCGTCACTGGAGCTAGGAGGCGCGACCGGCAGTGTCTCTACAGGGGTCTCCTCAGGAGCTGGGAGACCACATGAAACCACTACAGACAGCATGACACTAACGAGGGCCAACCTCGAACACACGCGCCTCGCCATAGTTCCTCCTAACTTTCTGAGCACGTTCGCCATTGTGGTGGCATTCGGCCACCGATGCTTTGACACACTCGGCTCTTCAACGTAGTTACAAACGGCATACTTAGATGCGGTGCGATGCTAGATCGTCCCCGCATGACCTCACTCACTGGCGCCCGATGAGATCCAACAGACCCAAGGTGAGCCATGGTACATAAGTAATGACCAGGACGCCAAACCCCAGGATCCCCAGCAGCGGCAGGGAAGCTCGATAGACCTGTAGTAGTGGCCGGTCGAACCGGTACGACGCCAGAAACAAATTCAAACCAACCGGCGGTGTCAAATATCCGAGTTCCAGATTGGCAACGAAGATGATGCCGAGGTGCACGGGATCGATGTCATAGGCAAGGCCAATCTCAGCAATGAGCGGCACGACAACGACAATGGCTGAGAAGATATCCATCAGGCAACCGACGATCAGCAGGAAGATATTAAGAGCGAGGAGAAACAGCAATGGCGACTCGATATTGGACTGCGTCCATTCGAGAAGACGGAACGGAATGTCGACATCAAGCATGTATGCGGTGAAACCCTTGGCAACCGCCAGGATGACAAGCACACCGCCGACCAAAACGATACATTCTCTGAATGCTTGGCGCAGCCCGCACCAGAACGAAAAGTCACGATGAACAAGGCCCGTGATGATCGCTGCATAGAGCGCCAGCAGCGCCGACGTTTCAACTAACGTCGCTTGACCGCTAAAGAGTGCCGTGACCACGACAAACGGTAATGCGAGTTCCCACTTCGCCGCCCACAACGCTCTACGTGCTTCAGGCCACGCAAACGCGTGCCGCCCCGCGCCAGTCACAAACCCCTCCCGCATTCCCCAAGCAGCGACGAGCGTGAGGAGTACCATGCCCGGCAGGATGCCTCCAACGAACAGGTTCTCGGGCGCCGTCTGGGCCACGATGGCGTAAAGAATCAACGGCATCGCCGGGGGAAACAGTAAGCCGAGCGACCCCGACGCGGTTAACAGCCCAACCGAGAAGCGATCACGATATCCGTCCTTGAGAAGCGCTGGTAACAGAACCCCACCGAGAGCCAGAATCGTGACACCAGAACCTCCGGTGAAAAGCGTGAAGAATGCGCAAACGATGGCGGTGACGACGGCAGTGCCACCCGGCGCCCACCCAACCCACGCACGGAAGACTCGTAGCAGGCGCTCAGACGTCCGCCCTTGCGCAAGGATGAAGCCAGTGAGGGTAAAGAGAGGGATCGCCGGAAGATGCGGCTCTGTCGCCAGGTCGTACGCGTACAGCGCGACGGTCGCCGGATCGATCGCCTCAGTCATGTTGAGCAACAGCGCCGCCCCGGCGAGCACGGTGAAGATGGGCGATCCGAGAATGGCAGCTAGAACAACTAACACCACCCATGGCCATCCCGGCCCACCCTCGAGGATCGCGAACGACTCGGCCAACCACACACCGGCGACGACACCAGACCCAGCGAGCGCCCTAGCCAGCCAGCCGCCCGCACGCCAAGCGAGGCGGAACGCGATGACCGAAAACGACACTGGTAGAACGAGTTGAAACATCCAGGTTTGCACGCCGAGAGCGATCTCCTCAGCAAATTCCATCTCGATCACGACAATATCGACCGAGGTCCAGGCCAGGATTGCCACTACCATCGCCCCGACTGTTGCTGAGAAGCACTGTGTCGTCCGTCGAATCGCGCCATCGGGAATAAAGCTCGCGGTCGCGAGCGCGATCAGCTTGCCGCGACGCGCGGCTAGCGCAGCACCGAGAAACCCGACGACAAGTGTTAGATGCTCAACGAACGGGATCGATCCTGGAATGCCACCAGCCACAAGCGGGCGCACTACGATTTCAGCCAGCGGTAACAGAAGCATCGCCGCGAGCGCAACCGTCGCAATCGACTCTTCGGTGGTATGAACGAATCCGAGAGACCGGGGCATGGAACGTGGTGTCTCGGCCGGGTGCGGTGAACTCATGAGGGCGGCCCAGATCGGGCTCGCATTACGGACCGAGCTAGCCGACCCGGATGGTGATCGTATCAGAACGACGCCGGGTTCCCGCTGTTACCGTGACACGACTCTCCTCTTTTTCATTTTCATTAACCGTTACGAGGTCGAACATCGCCTCACCACTAGCAGCAGTTGTCACGCGATGGTGGCCACCTGATAACCGTCCTTCGACACTATACTCGACCCTCACATCGATCCCTTCGAGTGGTTTGCCTCCTGCGTCCTCGACTCGGACGACGAGTGTCACCGTACCAGCGGTGTTGTCGATTGCGTCTGACGTTGCCGACAGTGCCACCGTATCAACCCGATACGCATTTCGCGCATGCAACGCTGCGTCGTAGATCTCTGTAGGCACCATCCCACCACGCCATGAGGTAGTCATCTCTTCAGCCGCTGCACGAAATTCCACCGAGGCCGCCGTGTCCACCGACGCTACTATGAGACCCCGCTTCTCCATCTCTGCTACTGCCTCGCGGTCCTGCTCGGGCACCACGGAGAACAGGTGCTCCTGGGTAGTTTGTGCGCTTTCGAGTAGCGTCGCCTGATCTGCCTCACCAATTTCTCGCCACGCCTGCTCGGAGATCACCGTAGCACCGAATACAGGACTGAGTGGAATGCCTAGCATGTGTGGCGTACGTCGGTACCATTGAAAGACCAGAGCACCGTAAGGTGGGCTCGGATAGCTGTCGATAAGACCGGTGTTGAGGCCCATCAGTATGTCAGTGACTGCAAGCGGGACCGGCTGGAAGCCGTTTTCCTTGTACCAGCGGACCATCCCGTCGTCACCGGACGACGTGAAGATCTTCGTCCGCTTCAGGTCAGCCAAAGTCGCCACGGGGTCCGCAGAGAAAATGTGCGTCCAGCCGCCGTGACCCCAGTTAAGAAGTATGAGGCCTTCGTTGGCAAGAGCGGTCTTGAGACGAGGCGTCAATTGCTCGAGAACATGCAAGGCCTCTGCGTCTGATTCATAGAAAAACGGGATCCCGAACACGTTGAACGCGTCGTGGACCTGTCCCAGCAGCGTCAGCGCGGCGACCTGGGGACGCCCGAGCTTCATCCGCCGAAGGATAGTCGCCTCGTCTCCTGTCGATCCGCCTGATAAAATCCGTAGTCGCACACGATCGTCCGTACCAGTACGCCAATCAGAAGCCATTTGCTTCAGCGACCGATCCCACACGGAGTTGGTCGGTAGGACTGTGCCCAACCGGAGATTGGTACGCTGAGCAAGTAGCAGAGCTGAACCCAGCAGCAGCACGATCGTGATCGCGATACGAAGCGATTTCATCGTAGATTCCCGTTGTCTTCAATAAGTGGATCAAAAAATATGTCGTCGACGTGGTCGAGCAGGTTCCGCGCGCGCTTTTGCGCAATGACGTTCAGCAATCGGTTGCTCGTATCTTCATCGGGATCAATCGCAAGAGCTGAATCAAGTAACTCTTGGAACTCATCACGGTTCTCTTCGGTAATCGCCACACCAGTCGCGAGTGACACATATGGTCCCGCATCGAGACCATCCGAAAGTGCCACGGCGCGCGCGAAGTGTTCGCGGGCCCGCTCAAAAGAGCCACCCATCGCCTCTCCGAACGACTCAAGCTGAATGAACGCGGTGTGAAGTGCACCGCGCTCGTAGTCCTCATCCAGCAACAGTGCCCGATCCAGCAGAGCCCGCGCCGCCGGAAGGTCAGCTACCAGCGCCGGCTGATCGAGGCCGAGAGAGATAGCCAAGATCCACGAACCGCCAAGATAGTACAACGTCTCAACGTCGTCCACCTCGAACACTCTCACCGCAGCCTCAGGGTCCAACTTAAGCCGTTCGGTAATCCCGGGGTGGTCGATCTCGATGTTTCTAAGGCCGTAATCTCGGGCTCGAACGTACATTCTGCGCGCCCGTTCGTCGAGCTCGAACGCGACGTCGTAGTCGTCCCACTCAGCTAAATCCGCATCGGTCTGGAGAAAGGCATTCGCGTAGAGCGTGAAGCCCGTGCAGGCAAAAAGTAGCGCGTCCTGCCTACGGGGATCAGTGTCGAGAACCGACTCGATTGTCTTTAAGAGGAACGGCAGTGCATCACGCACGATCTCGGGATCCTCCTCCGAGAGATAGACGGCCGGATTGGCAATCGCGGGCATCACCGCGTTGATCGCCATCGAACGGAAAGAGCACCCGGATGCCGCTGCGAGAACCACGACGGCCACCGCCGGCACGATGAGTTCCTGTCCCCAAAAGCCGTGTCGATCCAAATCCGACCTCACTGCAATCTCGGATCTAATGATCATATCAGTCCAGCCACGATGAGGTTCGGTGGAAGGAAAAGCTGCATCGTCGCCTCTACTCTGGAAAACGTCATGTCGTCGAATGACAAACACCAATTTCATGCCATGATTCCAGGGTGGGCAACTTCGCAGCCGTTCCTGGTGGCTGGTTTTTAATGGGTAGCGACGAGGGACAGGACGACGAGAGCCCGATCCACCGCGTCTGGGTCGATGCCTTCGAGATGGCGATCTACCCCGTGACCCGGGCGGAGTACGCGGAATTCAAGGATGCCACCGGGCGTGCAGACCCTCGCGAGTGGGACAATCCTGCGTTCGCATGCCCTAACTTACCGGTAGTCGGGGTGAGCTGGAACGACGCAGTCGTCTACTGCCTCTGGCGGTCGTCCGATGCAGATCCGATGCGACTACCTACCGAGGCAGAATGGGAGCGCGGCGCCCGTGGTCGCCGAGACGGTTACCGCTACCCGTGGGGAGACCACATCCCTAAGTGGATCCCGAACGACGGCAAAGGCCCGCTTGAGTCACCGTGGCCGGTCACACTCGGAAAACCAAACGATTTCGGACTCTTTGGAATCGCCGCAAATATTCACGAGTGGTGTGCCGACAGGCACTCGAAAACATTCTATGAACGCTCACCGGCCCGTAACCCTACTGGCCCCAACACGGGAACGCGACGCGCGTCACGTGGTGGGTCGTGGCGACATACCGTCACCATCAGTGCTAATGCCGCACGGAGCAAACTTGACCCAACATATGGATACACCGATTATGGCTTCCGTGTTGTCAGGACGATTCCGGCTGACTCGCAGGTCTAAGCGGTCTCATCCATAATTCCGGTAGCATTCGGCCACCGATGCATCCAATTTTTGGAAGCAACACTAGCCCTGACATGAACAAGGTCGAATGCCATGGCGCACTCCAGGCTCGGTTCTGCGGACCAGACGCACCGGTACCTTTGCCATTGATACCTTACCGTAATTACAACCGTGTCCACGAAAGCTGTAACCACTGCATATCCTATGGCTGACCTTAAACTCGCCCGTGAAATCGCGCGAGCCGTAAGAAACGCCGGCGGTCGCGCACTTATCGTCGGCGGGTGGGTACGCGACAAACTGCTCGCGCACACCTCGAAGGACATCGACCTAGAGGTCTACGGCATCCCCGCAAAGACACTCGTATCACTACTCGCGCGATTCGGGCCGGTCAATACAGTCGGCGAGAGCTTCACCGTCTACAAAGTCGGGCCGGTCGACATCGCGCTGCCGCGTAGAGAATCGAAGATTGGCCGTGGGCACCGTGGTTTCACCGTGACCGGAGATCCCAACCTACCTATTGCAGACGCCGCGCGCCGTCGTGATTTCACAGTCAACGCTATTGCCTGGGACCCCTTGACCGAGGATTATCTCGACCCACATGGTGGACGCGCGGATCTCCAGCGCCGATGTCTCCGTATGGTCGACCCGGAGACGTTCGGGGACGACAGTCTACGTGTCTTACGGGCCGTCCAGATTGCGGCGCGATTCGAATTTGACGTGGACGCCGCAACGAAGACGCTGTGTCAATCCATTCCACTCGACGATCTACCAGCGGAGCGAATCTGGGGAGAGCTTGAAAAACTCCTACTGAAAGCCGCACGGCCATCAATCGGTTTCAGTTTGGCACTAGAGGTCGGTGCGATAGAACGTTTGTTCCCCGAATTGGTTGCCCTAGTGGGATGCCCCCAGGAACCAGACTGGCACCCGGAAGGTGACGTCTGGGTTCACAACCTACTGGTCATCGACCGAGCACGTGAGCGGATCGACGATCTGCCACGGCCGCAGCAGGTGGCGGTCATGCTGGGTGCCGTCTGTCATGATTTCGGTAAACCAGCAACAACGGCAGTTATCGACGGCCGCATCCGGTCAATGAATCACGAGGCAATGGGTGTCGAGCCAACCAGTACGTTCCTCGATCGACTCAACGTACACACCTTCGACGGCTACGACGTCCGCCATCAGGTGATTGGCCTCGTCGCCCACCATCTCAAACCGGGAATGTGGCACAAGGCAACGGACGGTGTCAGCGACGGCGCGTTCCGCCGTCTCGCCCGTAAGGTCGACTTGGAACTACTCGCACGTCTCGCCAAAGCGGATTGCCTTGGCCGCACGGGCAAGTTCGACTGCTCAGCGATGGACTGGTTTCTGAGTCGCGCACGGGCGCTGGGGGTAGAGCACAAGCCCCCCAGACCTTTGCTTCTCGGACGCCACCTCCTCGCGATCGGACTGACACCTGGGCCACAAGTCGGGAAAATCCTCCGACAGGTGTACGAAAGTCAGTTGGATGGAACTGTGCAAAAATTGGATGAGGCAACCAAACTAGCGAAACAAATCATCGAACGGGGTCAACAACAGTGAAGTTTCAAGTGTCACCATATCGCTGCAAGAGACCTACCAAATCGGCCAGTGCGATATTGCCTCCACTTATGATCGCGACTGTCTCCCCACTGTCCGAGAGAGCACATCCTGAGTCTCCGAACAATACCGCCGCCACAGTCGCCGCACCGCTCGGTTCAACAACCAGCTTTGCCTGATGAAGAAGCCAGTCGACCGCACGCACGATCGCCGTATCATCAACCGTCACCAGCTCATCCACGAACGCTTGCACGTGAGCAAAGGTTAGATCACCCGGTCTTACCGGTAGCAACCCGTCTGCAATGCTAGTGACCGAATCGAGCGTGACCGGACGCCCCACCTTTCGGGAGGCCGCCATCTTCGCCGCACCAACCGGCTCGACGCCAACCACCCGTGCAGTCGGCCGGCTCTGCTTGATCGCAGCGGCGACCCCGGCAATGAGCCCTCCACCACCGACCGGTACATAGACGGTGTCGACGGCCGGTGCATCTGCAAGCACCTCGCTCCCAACGGTGCCTTGCCCCGCAATGATGTCGATGTGATCGAACGGTGGGACAATGGTCAAGCCACGTGCTGACGCTATCTTCTCGGCCTGAGCCTTGCGCTGGATCGACGTCGTACCCTCGAAGATTAACTCCGAGCCATATGTCCGCACCCCATCCACCTTGATCGCCGGTGCTGTCTCCGGCATCACCACCACAGCCGGCACACCGAGTTCTCTGGCGGCATATGCGACGGCCTGACCATGATTGCCAGACGAATAAGTGACAATGCCACGCGCCCGGAGCTCGTCCGGTAGTTGATTGATGAAGTTGAATGCCCCCCTGATCTTAAATGCCCCTGCGACCTGCAAGTTCTCACACTTGAGCCGTAGGCACCTACCAGCACGCGTTGAGACGTCAATCAACGGTGTCCGAACGATAGATGGGCGAATGCGCGAAGCGGCCGCGTCTATGTCCAACAAGGAGGTGAGTGCGGTCACGTCACGGTCTCCATAACTAAAGTCACTAGACAATTGGTCGATATCTTCGATATGGACAACAAGACAACGACACGGCGTTCAGCCCGGCGTTCGACTGCCACTACCCCAGAGTCCACGCATCCGAAGCAAAGACGAACTGTCCGTGGTAACGAACGTCGGCCACATTGGCCAGACGGCCTCTCCGATCCATACACCATGCTACGCGCGGCACTTCCTGCCGACGAACGATGGATGGTCTCCGTCTACGGAGATTAGAACCAGCTTCACTTAGCTGGCGTCCCCTGTTGTCGAACCATTCCTCGGCTCATTGAACCAACAACCCCCACCCTTGGCGAATGTGTCGGATCGGCAAGAAAAAGCTAGGCCGGTGTTACCCGGCAACCGCCACAGGTGGTTGTGGAGTTCCAGGTAACACCTTGGACCAAGGGGCCACTCCAAACGCCATAGCGGTATCCATATTGGAAACCTGTGCAACCACAGCGGATCTCAGGTCGTATACTAAGTGGTTCCGTTTGTAATTACGTTGACGTACCGCGGACACCGAAGCGCCCGTTCCGCAAGGTGCGAACCGGGAGCATACCTTAAGTCATCAACCACACTAATGCGAAATCCAGTTCATCGCCTAATACAGAATGTATCGGTGGCCGAATGCCAATGCAACTGCGGATACGGGCACTAACGGCGATGTCTAGATCGATCAATCGTGTGGTTCGCATGTTAGGCGCTTTATCCCTACTCCTCGGTACCGTGCCGCTAACTGCTTCGGCTCAGGAAGACGAGCCCATTGGCCGCTTCGCTGTCGATGCGCACGGATCGTTCGTTTCATTCGGCCAGAGTCAGGATCTTGCCATCACCCGAGGTTTCATGCCGTTCGATACACCGGGCCGGGGAACCGGGCTAGTCGTCGGTGCTCACCACTACTTCTTCCGCTGGAACGTCATCACGTTTGGTATCGGCGGGAGCTTCCACACTTCACGCGGCGACCGGCCCCCCAGCGAATTTTCGCCCGATCCAGACGGCCCTGTCGCCCGCAAGAAACTTACGGCGTTCTCGCCGCAGATCTCCTTCAACTTCGGGGGACGCAACGGCTGGAGCTACATAAGCGGAGGTATGGGTACAAGTCGGCTATCGCTCTACTCGCTCGAAATAAACACACCACAGCAACGTTTTACGAGGACTCTGAACTATGGTGGTGGGGCTCGCTGGTTTACCAGCGAGCACCTCGCTTTCTCGCTTGATCTCCGTTTCTACGCCATAAGCCCATTGGAACAGACGGACGACGAGCCGAGGTCTCCACGCATGACAGTCATGGCCCTGAGTATCGGTGCATCTTTCAAATAGTGCGTTCCCCACGACGCTGTTACTATCCAAATGTCGCCTGCGCACCCTCGCTAACGACCGAGGCGTGCTTCCAATAAATCGAGCACGCGCTCCCCTGCGCTCAGAACGTGACTCGCAACTCAGTAGTGAGTGCTCCCTTCACCGTCAGCATATCGCTCTCACATGCCCGTTTCTGCCTCGTGCGGTCATAATGACCGTATGACGCGGGAGACGTTACTAGATTTCTTTGACGACCGTATACGCTCCGCGTCCCAATTCCTCATCTACGACGACGGCTATCGAACGCGCACTTACACTTACATCGATTTACGACGTGCCGCCGTGCGGTTCACCGAACGTCTGAGACGCGAAGGGATCGCGCCGCACGACACAGTGGTCGTCTGGGGAGAAAATCGACCGGAGTGGATCGCAGCTCTCTGGGGCGCATTGCTCGCCCGTGCAGTGGTCGTACCGATCGACTCTCGTGCATCGACCGAGCTGCTTGAGCGCGTCACGCGTATCGTCCATGCACGTGTCGTCATGGTCGGAAGCGAGGTGCCTCAACCAACCGTCCCCTCCGAAACGCAACTCTGGCATCTCGAGGAATTAATGTCGGAAACGCCACCGCACGACGGTTACGGGGATGTGATCCCAGCAGTAACCCTAGATGCCAGCGGCGGTACACACAGTAGCAACGACCTCGCTGAAATCATTTTCACATCAGGCGCAACTGCCGAACCCAAAGGCGTGCAGATCACCCACCGTAACATCCTGGCCAACATCGTTCCGGTAGAACGAGAGATTCTGAAATACCGGAATTACGGCCGGCCGTTCTTTCCGTTGCGCTTCCTCAACCTGCTTCCTCTCAGCCATATGTTCGGTCAGGCGATGGCCACCTTCGTACCTCCGATGCTTGAGGGCATTACCGTCTTCATGAGCAGCTTAAACCCAACGGACATCGTGCGGCAGATCCGTACGCGGCGGGTGTCGGTGCTCGTCTGCGTACCGAAGATCCTCGAGATGCTAAGGGACCACCTTATCCACATCGCACCAGAAGTCGCAAAGACTCCGCACGTGAAGCCACACGTGACTATCCGCTGGTGGCGTCATCGGGAGATCCACCGCCTGTTCGGATACAAGTTCTGGGCGTTTGTCGTCGGTGCCGCACCCCTCGATCCGGAGCTAGAGGATTTTTGGTCCCGACTCGGGTTCCTGGTGATCCAAGGGTACGGCCTGACCGAAGCTGCACCAATTGTTACGCTAAACCATCCATTCCATGCCAGGCGAGGTTCTGTCGGAACGCCGATCGGTGGGGTCGAGGTGTCCATCGCTCCCGACGGAGAAATCCTCGTCCGTGGCGACAATGTCACGCGCGGCTACTACAACGCACCGGAGGAAACCAAGCGGATCTTCGACAACGGCTGGTTTCACACAGGTGACATCGGTGTGATGGACGAGAGTGGTCGACTCACGGTCCGTGGCCGCAAAAAAGAAATGATCGTTACTCCTGATGGACTGAACATCTTCCCCGAAGATGTCGAACGGGTCATCAACGACACAGCGGGCGTGCGCGACGCCGCTGTAGTCGGGGTGACACGCAATGGCCAGGAGCATGTCCACGCGATCCTGGTTTTAGACCGGGGTTCCGATGCCGATACGATCGTCCGCCAAACAAACGAGCGCCTAGAGAACCACCAGCGGATCCGTTCCTGTTCGATCTGGTCGGAAGAGTCACTGCCACGGACCGAAGGGACGCAAAAACTTAAGCGACGGGAGTTGAAAAGTTGGGTCGAAGGTAAGAACCCGGAAGCCCCGCGTGGGCTTGACTCATCTTCTACGGTCGACGCGGTCGTCGCAAGGTTTGTTCATGGGCAAACGATCACCGAGACAACCACCCTCGCAGAGCTCGGCCTAAGCTCGATCGAACGGATCGAACTCATGATGGCACTCGAGCGTCAATTTGACCGAACGGTCGATGAGATCACATTCCAGGAAGCTGCGACGGTATCTGACCTTCGAGCACTGGTCACCAAAAGTGACACCATCGCTGCATCTGCCACGGTTGAGGATGCGTTCACCGCGCGCCACGCTGCGCTCACGTTCCCGACATGGAGCCAGAGCGCGCCCGCGCGCATCGCACGCCGGCTCGCCCTGGCTACCTTCCTTTTACCCCTCACACGACTGTTCGCCTGGATCCGCGTGAAGGGTCTCGATCGCCTCGCACCGGTTAAAGAACCCGTGGTCTATGCGGCCAACCACCAGAGCTACATCGATGCTGCAGTCATCCTAGCAGCAATGCCTGCTCGCAGACGTTATCGGATAGCGACCGCCGCCGCGAAGGAGTTCTTTGCAGCACACTACCGCCCTGACCAGCATTCGCGTCTGGCGCGGCTCACCAGCAGCCTAAGTTATTACCTGTCGACTCTATTCTTTAACGTCTTTCCGCTCCCACAGCGTGAAGCTGGCACACGGGAATCTATACGCTATCTAGGAGAACTATTGAGCGCGGGGACCTCCGTGTTAATTTTTCCAGAAGGAGTACGGACCGAAACGGGTGAGATCGACGAGTTCCGGCCAGGTATCGGCATGATTGCCCTTCGGCTCAAGGCTCCGATCATTCCCGTACGGATCGTAGGTGTAGATCGGATCCTTCACCGGTCGTGGCGTATGGCACGGCCAGGGAGCGTCCGTGTTATCTTTGGTGCGCCACTGCAACCCATCGGCACCGACTACCGGACGATAGCAAAGCAGGTCGAAGAAGCGGTCAAGGCCTTGTAGAATCTATATAATTCCCAAGCAGGAGCGGAGTTGGCAAAAGACGATCTCATCGATGTCCAAGGAACGGTCGTCGCCGTGCACAGCGGCGGCCTGTATCGCGTGCAGTGTGACCCAGGCCACGAAGTCTTGGCCCAACTGAGCGGTCGCATGCGCCGCTTCCGTATCAAGGTTGTGCCAGGTGATCGCGTAACGGTCGGCGTATCTCCTTACGATCCCTCTCGCGGTATCATCACCTTCCGGGCACGTTAATCCCTACCGGTCGTCTATCCTCTGGCATTTCGTTCAGTCGTATCTACGATACACTGATTGAGCGATGTTCAATGAATCTAGCAGTCCGAACGCCGCTAACACCAAAACGGCACGAGAAGATCCCGTAGTGACGAGGTTCTTGTCGTGCCGCTGGCACGACAAGAACGACCGCGGCTCCGAGTACTGCATGCATGGAGATGTCCTACCCTATGCTGGAAGGAACGGCTTCAATCCGGAAGCCTGGTGCCCAGACTGCAAGTTCTACAAGTTACGTCGGGCCGTGAAGAAGCGGAGCTTCTAGTCGAAGTACTAACCCAGCACTACTCACTGAATTCCTTCGCCAGATCCACCCACTCACCGTCCGGTGCTAAATGCTGGTAGAAGCTCCAGTGGGTCTTCGCGTCGTTCGATCGCCCCATCTTCTCCAATGTGACGGCTAGGTAGAAGTGCGCGTCGGCGTATGTGGCTTGGAGACGCAGTGCGTCTCGGTAGTATGCAACGGCCTCATGGTAGCGACCCAGGTCGTGGTGAATGTTACCGAGGTTGAAGTAGGCTTCGAAGCAGTCGGCGTCCAGCGAGAGTGCTCGTTCGTAGAGCGCCTGCGCCTCAACCAGGTCATCACGAGCGTAGTGGATGTTCGCCAGATTGACGACGGCAGGCACCAAATTGGGGTCAAGCAAGAGTGCTTTCCGATACGCGACGCGCGCACGTTCCTGGTCAGCATCTGGCCCCTCGTCGAGTTCAGACCCTTCGAGAAAGAAGCTTGCGGCTAGTGTCGTTTGCGCACCGCTCGGCTCACCCGGCAGAGCCATTGGGTCACCCTCCGCCGCATCCACCGGACGGTGAAGCGCGATTACCTTGGCGGGCTGCGCATCTCCACTCACCGCCCCGAAATTGAAAGTTAACTGACCCTCACGGGCTGCAAGGAACCGGCGTACCGCCGCGCGAAACGGGCGCCCGCGCTGCAACTCCTCATTGACCTGCTTGACGACTGCGACGTCACGGAAGCTGTAGTAAGTATCAGTGTTCGTGCGTACTACAGACCGAATCAGCCCCCACTTCTCCAAGTAGCGCACGTGATCCTCACGCACTAAGGGGTAGAACTCTCGAATCTGACGCATGCTGTGATAAAGCCGATTCAGCGACTCGTTCGAACGTAGCCCCGCCAACCTACAGAACTCGTCCTCGCTCAGAATCGCGACACAACCAGGCGAGCGGGTATTTATTTCCTCGGCCTTGCGGAGCTTATTACTTTTCTCAGACTCGGAAGATGCTCCACCCGCTTTACGCGTCGTAACTTGTGTCCCGCCGAAACCCTCCGCGCCCACAACCAGCATCGTCGTGCGCGCGGTAACCTCCTGCGCAACCAAGCCACCCAATTGTTCTACAAGCGCCTGCGCTTCTCGCCGGCCGAGCGCAGCGAGTTTTCCGGTGAAGACGACAGTGCGTCCGCTGAAAGAGGTACTGGCAGGTGTGCGATCGTTCTGCGGAGACAGCAGCGTCATATTATGGCTCGTTCTCGATCCGTACGACCGAGAACGAGGTGCGGCGTGCGCACCTCCGTTCGATCGACTGGAAAGATGAAGTAGATTGATCATAAAGTCAAGTCGTAAAACTTCCAAGGACCCGACTGATGCTTCTAGCCGGTGACATCGGGGGAACGAAGACACTGCTGGGAACCTATACCCGCGTCGGGAGGAGACCGTCGTCACTCCAGGTCCAACGTTTTTCGACGCTCGATTTCGACGGCCTCGATCGAATGATCGCTACCTTCCTCAAAGCACTTCCACGCGACGTCACTATCGACGCAGCATGCTTTGGAGTCGCAGGCCCTGTCAGGGGTAACGTTTCAGAACTCACCAACGTCCCCTGGCGCGTCGATGCCTCTGAAATTTCAAACCGGTTCTCGATTCCTTCCGTGTGCTTGGTGAATGACCTCGTAGCGATGGGCTATGCGGCGTCAGTCTTATCGGTTGACGAATTGGCCATACTGCAACCAGGTTACCCGGTGTCTGGGGGAAACGGCGCACTCATTGCGCCGGGTACCGGTCTGGGAGAAGCCCTACTCCACAACATCAACGGACGCTTCGTCCCCATCGCCTCGGAGGGTGGTCACGCCGATTTCGCGCCCCGAACCGCGCGCGAAATTGAACTACTGGTGTCCCTCACCACTCGTTTTGGCCGAGCGTCCTGGGAGCACGTGTTGTCTGGACCCGGACTGACAAATATTTTTCGGTTCGTCCACGCGGGCGACCATTGCCGCACGGTTGCATCCGGCGCGGCCGCAACAGAATTGCCAGCCCTGCTCACTGAATCGGCACTCCGTCGACGGTGCACGCGCTGTGTCGAGGCGCTCGACATGTTCGTTGGCGCACTCGGCGCCGAGGCAAGCAACCTCGGCCTTCGCGCAGAGGCCACGGCCGGTGTTTTTATAGGCGGCGGCATTCCGGCCAAGATCCTTCCAGCTCTTCGGTCCCCAACCTTTCTCAAGGCCTTCCATAGGAAATCACCAATGGAAGCACTGGTCTCCAACATGCCGGTCAGTGTCATTCAGATGAACAATAGTGCTCTCCTTGGAGCCGCCGTTGCCGCTACCCACCTAGCCGATGGCGAGATCGTCTAGCAACTGAACTAACCCATGGCTTTGAGGTTTTCCCAAATGGGAGACGGAAACGCAGGGAAAATCAAACCCGTCTGCCAGATAGTGCAACGCCGGCACCGGAACTAGCCAGCTGAACCAGTCGTATTCAGGAACGTTTCCCACGCATCGAAATAGGACTCGCCACCGACCAGATACGTGTCGTTGTGTGCCGCGCCCGCGATTTCATGGAAAGACTTCGGTGCAGGAGCCCGCTCAAACAGGCGGCGGCCATGAGCAATGGGAACAATCTCATCATGGTCCCCGTGCAAGAAGAGTTTAGGCACTCGCACTCGCGCGATCTTCGATTCGCTGTCCAGTTTTGTCCGAATGACGGAGGTTGGCATGAACCAGTAATGAATCCGCGCCAGTGCCGGAACAGACCGGAAGGCCGACTCAAGCACCACGGCATGCACCGGCCGGTGCAATGTCACCTCAACCGCAACTGCACCGCCCAGGGACCGACCGAAGAGGATGATGTCCTCCGGACGCACGCCGCGCGCCACGACGGCATCGTAGATCGCGAGGCCGTCGAGATATAGTCCCGGTTCGTCAGGACTACCACCACTCAGTCCATAGCCACGGTAGTCGACCAGCACGATACCGACCCCAAGACGATCGACTAACAACCGGGCGTTGTGGAGTCGGTCTGAGATGTTGCCCGTATTCCCATGGTACCAGACCAGCACGCGGTCACCGGCACCATGAATCCACCAGCCGTGTAACTCGGTACCATCGCTCACCGTTACGCGTAAATCGTCGGAGTGCAAACCGAAGTCCTCAGGCATCGCGATATAAGTACGCGTGGGGAAAAAGATGAGACGGCGCTCCTGGAGCGCCAGGATGCCTACCATCAAGATCCACGCGACCAACGAAAGTCCGATAACCGTCAGCAGACCAGCAACCATCTCCCCGAGCCTCACGGTTCCCGTGGGTTGTAGTAGCCTCAAAGCATTGAGCGGTGCCTTCGAACTTGAGACAATTGAGTGGCTAATGCAACGGTTAAAATATTTTGCATCCGCGACTTCACCTGGAACATGGTACCGGCTCGCAACGGACCGGGCCGTGCTTCGGTGACAGAATGTTTCTGATCGACAGGACAGTCTTGGTCAAAAGGCATCGTAGGAGAAACCAGGTGGACTTCTAGTGTCCTAAAAGAGTCTGTTGTCTAGGACCCAAGCAATAAATGGACATTCGTGAATAAACCACAACGCTGCGAAGTTTTATATCCCTACCGATACTTAGATGACGGATTTCCGACTCAGCATGTCAGGAGTTCGTCTCGCAAGCCGTCCCGAAATCGAAACCCTCCTCACGAAGCTTCGGGATCAATAACGTGGCCGCGTCGACCGCGTACTGGCGGTCTGCTCCTGGATTTTCGTGATGTCCATCGTGAATCACGATAATATCGCCCCCGGATACCCTTCCGAGAAGGCGTTCGACCAACGCCTTGGGCTCCGGACGGCGATACCAGTTAAAATCCCACAATCCCCAGCCCCACCCCATCAGAGCATAGTCAGCCTCGGCCAAACCGGCCAGCATTTGCCCACTGCGCCAGCCACCATGCGGTCGAAACACTCGACACGGCTGGTAACCGGTCAGCCGCTCGATGCGGCCGGCAGCAGCAATAAGCGTGCGTGCTACCTCACCGGGGGACATGACCATCAGCTTTCGTGTGTGCGTGTGCAGCCCGACGGCGTGACCCTCTTCGAAGATACGACGCACAATAGGAGCCGTGTCCAACGTGAGATGGCGGTCGATGACAAAGAACGTCGCGACCGCCTGTGCGCTGGACAAAACATCAAGCAGGGCGGGGGTCGCGTTCGGGTTCGGACCGTCATCGAACGTCAGATACACCTTGGGCGGGCCGTCTTCCTCGGGCATGCTCCACAGAGCTGGGGCTGGAGCAACAGCGTCGAGAAAAAAAGGAAACGGGGCAACATGCGCCAGCGACAGCAACCCGAAACCGGCCGTAATCAACAACCAAAACATCGCTTAGCTCGCCCGCTAAGAATAGCAGTGTTGATCTGCACCGTCGTCATATCAGCAGCCTGTGTGTCTGATCCGGTTGAGCCGCCGCGCGCGATGATCCTCAACCAGACGAGCAACACCGCGAGAGACCGTCTGCTCATGATTGATCAACAATTACGCGCCCGCGGCATCGCAGATTCGCGTGTGCTAGAGGCCTTGAAAGTGGTCCCCCGCCATCATTTCGTACCATCTAACCTCAAATCACGTGCCTATAACGATCGACCACTCCCAATCGGGTACGACCAAACGATCTCGCAGCCGTACGTGGTCGCCTACATGACCGAAGCACTCGCACTGCGAGACGATTCAAAGGTACTCGAGATTGGCACCGGGTCCGGCTACCAGGCAGCCATTCTCGGGGAAATCGCGCGTGAGGTTTTCACGATCGAGATCGTACCGGAATTGGCAACGCAGGCTCGAGTCCTACTCACTGAACTCGGCTACGCCAACATAAAGGTCAGGACCGGCGACGGCTATCGCGGGTGGCCAGACGAAGCACCCTTCGACGCCATCGTCGTTACCGCTGCCCCGGATCACATACCGCCCACGTTAGTCGACCAACTCGCCGTCGGCGCGCGACTGGTAATCCCAGTCGGCCGGTTACAGCAGGAGATGACGATAGTGACAAAGGTGGCAGACGGTGTCGTCACGGAAACGACGCTACCAGTAAGGTTTGTGCCGATGACGGGTGAGGCACAGCAGCGCCAAAGGTAGTCGAACGCTGAAGTCCTGCCCTTACTGAATCAGAGCGGTCCGTAGACCGGTGTGCCAGGATGGCAAGGAGTGCTGATGGAACTAACTAGGGGGATTTGCAACTGTGGAGTACCGATACCAACGGGACCCCTCAAACGCGGAGCCAGATTGATTCAACTCAAATAGGTCCTTAGCTGACCGTGACGGACGAACTAGGTGACTGAGTTTCGTAGCTGGCAATCGAAATCTGTGCCGCCACGCGCTCGGCTGTTTGCAGAAACGCCTGTGCGGCCGCCGATTCCGGTTCAGAAATTACAATCGGTACGCCGGTATCACCACCCACGCGAATCGGCTCGTAGATCGGAACCTGACCTAGAAACGGAACACCAAGCTCAACGGCCATCCGTTCACCGCCACCCTTGCCAAAGAGGTCACTCTCGCGTTGGCACCCAGGACAATGGTAATAGCTCATGTTCTCGATGAGCCCGAGCGTTGGCACGTTAAGCTTTCGGTACATGCCGACGGCACGACCGGTGTCAGACAACGCGACAGTCTGTGGCGTCGTCACCAAGATGGCACCAGTCACGGGCACAGTCTGGGTCAAGCTAAGTGCCACGTCACCTGTGCCCGGCGGCATGTCAACGACCAAATAATCAAGCTCACCCCACCGAACGTCCTGGAAGAACTGTCGGATGACACCGTGCAGCATCGGCCCCCGCCAGATGATCGGTGCCTTCGAGTCGGTAAGAAACCCCATCGACATCACGCGGATGCCGTGTTTTTCCGCCGGTACGATCTTCTTGTCCTCGGTTGACAGCTGCGCGTCGATACCAAGCATGATCGGAACGTTGGGCCCGTAGACGTCCCCATCGATCATACCGACACGCCCCCCGCACTGCGCAAGTGCAACTGCCACATTCACGGAGACCGTCGTCTTGCCTACACCGCCCTTACCAGCGCCGATCGCGATGATGTTCTTGACCCCTGGGATCGGTGAACGGTCCGAGCCCGGCACCGTCGCCGAACGCACACTAGCCGTCATCCGAACGTCTACGTTCGTGACACCCTCAAGACCAGAGACAAGCATATGGGCCTGGTCACGCATCTGATCCTTGACCGGACACGCGGGAGTCGTAAGCTCGATCGAAAATGCGACGTGACCGTCGCAAATGTCGAGTTCCTTGATGAAACCGAGGCTCACGATGTCACGTCCCAGGTCGGGATCCGTAACCGCCTTGAGTGCTTCGAGGACGTCCGTCTCGGATACGGTAGTCATACTTGGAAAACAAGTTCTCTTTTCGTACTAAACACTAGCTTATCGATTTTCGATTCGGAATGACAAGGATACACCGCCCGTGTAAGACCCCGGGGCCGCTCAGCTAGAACGAGGTAACAACGGAAAGTGAGCTCCCTCGGTGAACAACGAACGCTACCTGAAACAATGCCGCCGCTTCACTGAATCGTGATACGGACCAGGACTTGTGTCTCGGGTACATATGGTAGATTAAGGAAAAACCGAAGCAGCGTACGATGACGGACACCCGGAGGAACCCGCAGTTGGAACCGATGTGGTAAGAGCGCAGCGCCCGATCCGTCACATACGGCACAGGTTTCTGTCCACGTCTCACCGCGTCCGCCACACACGGGGCAGGTATGAGCCAACTGAATGTTGAGGGGAACGCTTGCACCCTGGTGGGCTTGCCAGGTCGTTAGCTCAAGCTCGGTGGTGTGAATCGAACCATTCTCGTCTCCCTGATCACTAAAGAACGTCGCGAAGATGCGATTAACCACGGCCGCCATCGATGGGAAATCAACCGCGATCTCATCAGACAGTAGGTCATCCCCGCCAAACGTGCCATGTGTCCAGGTGTCGTGTCCGGGCGACTGGTGAGCATCGTAGTCGCGTCGCTGCCGGTTATCACCCAACGTCTCGTAGACTTGATGGGCCACCCGAAGCTGGATGTCTCTGCCCTCACCAGCAGTGGCACCTTTTCCGTTGCTCAGACGGCGCGCTAGAGACCAGTAGGCGCGCCGAATCTCCTGGCAATCGACGTTTCCCGTAACGCCAAGAATTGGGTAGTCGTCCGGCACGCAACCTGTACGATAGGGGCGCGATCGAAAGGTTGTCAAGAAAAGATTCGGTGCTCCTGATCGCCCATTTCTGCGGGATCCGAAAACCCGACCGAATAGTCTGACCCCACAGGAGTCGTTGCGCCTATGCCCTTACTAAGGAGGCGTTTTCGAGACAACGCAATACTCCTGGACAACGGTCATCAACGTGATGCGAATCTGAACTAGCGAACCTTTAAGCACTGACGCAACTGGTGTTTGATCGTCAGGTTTTGTGACTAAACGCGCTCAGCATTGGCCCGCCGTTACCACTCTTAAAGTACGGATGTCCGCGGTGCGATGAGACGATACACCTCCGCAAACGAGGATAGGATGCCTTTATTCTTGGCACGTTGGACTCAGTGTGGCGAGGAATGTGGCGTCAGGTTATCCGGAGTGGACCTGCTACGATGGGATGTCTGACGAAGATGAAGGCAGACCCAAATCTCTCTACTGCCTAGTGAGCACCAAGGCTCAGAAACACCTCGCGCCGCAGTTCATCGTCTGTTTCCGCAAAGTCAACAGCCGTCTCACATTCGTCACAAAGAACTTCGAGCACTGCAGGCCTACCCTCTTCTGAGACGCCGACATAACCGTCTTCCACTTGAACGAGGTGCAGCTGCAAAGTCTTGACCTGGAAGCTCTTTTCGTTCCCGCAACTTGGGCAAGCAAACGCCATTATGAGCGACTCCTCTCTTCATTTAGGCCGCTTTGTTATCCGCCGAATACAAAATATTACGGAAAGTCTAAAGGGAGAAACGAACATATTGTACTATCGCAGGATAAGGAGTGTGTAATCGAAATGAGCTCAACGGTCGCTGACTACTGTATCAATAGCGAAGCACGTGCGGGACATTGGGTCGCCTGGGCAACGTCAGGTAGCGAAACGAAACCAGCCGGTGCCGCGATTATCGTCGGTCAAACTCAGGAAGAAGCGGAGGCGAATGCCACTCGGTGGGTCGAACAACTAAAGAGGGACCCGAATCTACTACGCTAGAAGCCGCAAACCAACCCAGACAGCCTCCACTCCTTCACGCTGCTTTTCTTTATTCCTCGACTGCTCCGAGACCTAACGGCTCGTCGAGACCCAAGATGTGCCCGGTGCGATGTTCAAGCACCTTGCAATGTGGTCCTTTCGCCTCAAGTGCAATAAGGTCGATAGTCAACGTCGGCACACGATAGTCAGCCACCACGCAGCCGCACGGCAGCGCCGCGAGCGTCAACAGCTCACAGGGTGACGATAGGGCCCGATGCAACGCTGCAGATGTAAATATTCTGCCGTTCGTCGAAGGCATTCGTTTCATCTAAGTTATTTAGACCTTCGACTAGACTTATCGGATTCACGCGACGCCTACCACAGTGACCAAGAGCGCTCAAACTGCACGTCTTATCACGGATTCGCGCGCAAAATCGCCGTGGCTCGTCGCATGTTGTTCTCATTCCGAAAGATGCGATAGAGCAACAGCACGGTGGACCAGACGCCAAGAGTGGCCGACGCCATAAGGTCGAGCAGTGCGTCACGTCAGAAGAACTACACAACGGAAAACGAAGCCGTTTGGCTTTTTGAGTTGCTTCGAGAGCAGTACGACCATCAACACCGATCAATCGCGCACGATCTAACAGGTTGTCAGTGTGGAAAGTGCTGTTGAAAAACTGTGTAATTCATGTGGATGAGTGTCGAATGAAAATATTTTTATTGCTTTCTAGCGAAGCAACTGGCGCTTTGGGCGCGTGTCGACATTGTCTTCGTGTCCCCTTTCGCTTGACGCACTTGCTCAGATCGCTAGACTGGCGCCGTTCCCTTTCCTTTATCTCTTCTGCGTCGACACCGTGACGACCCATCACTTTGAAGAAACCATCAACGGCCGTAATTACGCGATCGAAGTGATCCCGGTTAAACCAGACCGGTGGCGCGCGTACCTCGTGCGCAAACCGGGCGGGCCGACTGCACTGATGCCATTCTATGGCGCTACTCCTAAGGAGGCCGCGCACCAACTCACGAGCTGGCTGTCGCTTGCTCACCGCGTCGCGTCAGATTCGGTATAGTAGCGCTGGGCGGTCGAAGACCCGATGCGTACGCAGCACCGGCTTTGGATCACGACGTTGGTCTGGCTCCTGGCTTTACCCGCCGGTGCAGCAAGCGTGCAAGACACCGAGCTGCCAACGGTGCGTTTGGTCGCAACCGGCGGAACCATCTCGAACCGTCCCGGCGAACGACTGACAGCCGCCGAACTCGCCGCCGCTGTCCCGTCGCTCGACCGCTACGCCCAGGTCGAAACCGAGCAGTTTGCGAACGTTGCCAGTAGTGCAATCACGCTCGATCACTGGCTTGAGTTGGCGCGCCGACTCAACCAGTTGTTATACGACCGAGCCGATCTAGCTGGTATCGTTGTGACAAGCGGCACTGATACCCTCGAAGAAACAGCCTACTTTCTTCACCTGACGATCAAGAGCGAACGACCAATCGTTGTGGTCGGGTCGATGCGTTCTCCCGAGGATCCAGGCTATGAAGGTCCCGCCAACCTACTCCAGGGATTCCGCGTTGCAGCTGATCCTCAGTCGCGTGGGCGAGGGGTACTGGTGGTGTTGAACAACGAGATCAACTCCGCCCGCGAGGTAAGTAAGACCAACGCCCAGAGGCTCCAAACATTTAAATCAGGAGCCTTCGGTGTGTTGGGCGTCGTCGACGACGACCGAATCGTTTACTACCGACAGACTAACCGGCGTCATACACACCGTACCGAGTTCGACATCTCGACAGTCGACCGCCTGCCACGTGTCGATATCCTGATGACTTATCTCGACGCCCCTGGCGATCTGATTCGGGCCGCGATCGATGCAGGGGCCGAAGGGCTCGTGATTGCCGCGGCTGGCGCCGGCTCAACGACACCTGAGCAAAGGGACGCATTTCGTCACGCGGTCGAGACTGGCCTACCGGTCGTCATCACTACACGCACGGGTGGTGGTCGCATTCCACCTCCGCAGCTACCTAGGAATCAGGATGTCAACCTGGATGATCTGCGATTATCGGCTAATCGGATCTCAGGTGAGGATCTGGCGCCCCTCAAGGCAAGAATTCTCTTAATGCTAGCACTCACGGAGACACGTGATGGTGCCGAGATCCAGCGGATGTTCGGAGAGTACTAAAACTAAAGTCTCAAGAGCAGTCGGACAATTGCAACTACCTTCCCCGATCGAAAGACTACCCAGGGAGCACAGAAAACTACGTCTCTACATCGCTCATGCCTGCCGCCCGGAACCTGGAATCCCGTAATGCCACGGAAAGAGACGTTGGCAAATCATACGGCCATGTTCATGGAAACTGAACCGATTAGGAAACTCTCGACGATATTTCAACGTCCGAAACTGACAAGTCGTCACTAAAGCTCTAAGTCCCTTCGACTGTCCGTGCAAGGGCTCGTTATCACCATCGGATACAAGAGCCTTATGTCGGCTATCAGCGTGACCTCTGGCACCAATTGGGACGTATGGTGCCCCAGTTACGATCAGCGTCCTTCAGCCGCCAAGCGGAAGTACGAACCTCCACCCTTCGTCGAGTCGCTGCTGTAATCGGCCGCTAGAGTCGCCACAGCCGCAGATTACTCTGTCTTGCTCCTGACACGCCGCGAGGACTGTCGCAAATGCCGCGTCCACCTCGGCATGGTTCCTATCCGACGGATTGGGACCGAGACCGAGGTCCATAGCCATGTCACCGGGCACCACCATAACTGCGCTGACTGGTGCCTCGAGAATTTCGTGAATGTTATCGACCGCTTCCTGCGACTCGATCATCGCGACCGCAAAAAGCTCGCCGTCAGGATTGAGCGGCCAGACGTCAGCCTTTTGACTGTATTCGACACCACCCATCCCCCACAGCCGCATCGCGCCCCCTGGCCCCCACCCGCGCTCCCCGCGCGGCTCGGGCTGGGTCGAGTTCCGCCTCGGTGGGTAGCGCATCGCCCGCACCAACCTGACTGCCTCTTCCTTGGCGTCGACGTGCGGCAAGATGATGCCAAAACCACCGAGATCTAGAACCTGTTTAACCGCCCACTTAAAATCTTCGTCGCCATCCTGCGGAATACGTACGAGCGGCGTCAGGGCCATCCGGCCGTCGGCATCACGGTCCTGGTCCATCTCCGCTAGGACCGCTTGGACCCGCTCACCTGAGAACGGCGAATGTTCCATATCGACGAAGCGCCATTCCTGATTAGCAATCGCGGGCCGCCCGGCCTCCAGCGCCTCGATTACCTTGTTTAGCCGGATTGGCTCTTGCGCATACCCTTCCTGCGGTGCGACGCCACCTATCAGACTCATCAATCCCAAAACGAGTGCAACAACCATTATCAGACGAAGCCGTACCATCATTGTGTGGCATGTTGAGTTACTCATGGGATCTCCTTTACGTTAGGTCTATGGGTGTCGACCGCACCGCCGGTAGCCTGGGTACAGAAGCGGGCGATACCAGGAGAAAATATAATCGCTCACTGAAACTACTCGGCAACTAGGCTACCGTCGCATTCCGAGGGTTTTAACTCAATGTGCTACTGACCGGGTTCCCTTAAGACCAGGCTCTGACCGCCGAAACCTCATGCACAAAACTGGCACTGAACACCCGTACCAAACATCCTGAATCCGTAGTGCCCTGACATATTCCAGTTGGAACATCCCACCTGATAGCAGCAGAAATCTTACCAACCGACTTCAGACTTAGAACAACCGAGGCTCGTGACTGCTGAGGGATGCGATTTCGCTACCGTGCCATTGTTACTGCGTCGCATCAACTGGGCCGTCGCGGAGACGCTCCTGGACCGTCCCCGGAATACCCAACCGGGTGTTAGCGCCCAGTTGCTTCAAGAACTCGGCCGTCTCGGGCCAGCTCTGAAACTGGAACGACTGTTTGGAGCCTTCGGCCATCCGGTACGCCGTCCGTCCACGAAAGTCGCGCGCGTTGATGTCAGCGCCCTGCACCACCAGATACTCGAGCACTTCGTTCAAACCGCGGAAGGCGGCGCCATGGAGGGCCGTGAAGTCGGCTTCGTTGACTGCATTAATGTCTGCGCCTGCTTCGAGCAAGATTTTGACCCCATCCTCCGCACTCGGCGAACGGACGCCTCGCGGCTCCCGCGGTCTATACGTCGAGCGTCCGAGCCCAGCCGCCGCCATGAACGGTGTCGTCCCGTCATCGGTCGTCAGGTGCTGGTCAGCGCCTGAATCCAAGAGCGTTTGGATGATCTCGGAACTGCTCTTGGTGTAAGCCGACGCGCCACTTTCGGTAAGCGGCGCGTCCCGGAACAGTCGGCTAACAGTCGGACGATTCGCTGCATACGCCGCGACCCACAACGGCGTAGCACCGCGTAGATCGCCTGTGCCGCAGGCGAACGGTTCGAATGCGCCCTTTCTCGGATAACCGATGTACCTCATAAACATCGCGGACGTGGTGATGCGTACGTTCGGGTCCGCACCGCGAGCTAGGAGCGCCTTCACCACCAGGAGACCGCGACTCGGATCGAGGCCACGCCTCCCAAAGTTACTGCGCCGTTGGCCGTCACCGTGCCGACGCCTCCAATCCCCCAGCCAGGCATCGACGCTTCCTGCCGCCGCATGCAGCGCGTGAATTCCACCCATCGAACCGTTCGGATCAGCGCCCTGTTCGAGAAGAAACAGCGCAAACCGGTCTTGGCCGGTAACGATCGCATACGGTAGTGCGTGGGTACCATCCACTCCGGTTTCATTCACATCGACGCCCGCAGCGATCAGGGTCTCGGCCATCTCAATGTCGCCACTGTCCGCTGCGAACAGCAGAGGCGTGAACCCTTTTGCCGTGGATGTATGAGGGTCGGCGCCAGCTTCAAGCAGCGTACCCACGACGTCAGGATGTGACTCTGCCACCGCCCACATCAACGCCGTGCTCGTCGTTTCGTTCGTTGCCACGTTGACGTCTGCACCATGGGCCAGGAGCGCGCGAACGACTTGTACATTGCCGGTCCGTCCAGCAGTCATGAGTGGCGTCAACCCACTGGTCCGAGCCACATTCGCATCGGCGCCCGCCGCCAACAGCTTCTCAACCATGGCTAGACTCGCGTTCTCCGCGGCCCGCTCAAGCGGGGTTACGCCGTGGTCATCGGCCGCATTTACGGCGGCACCAGCCCCGAGTAACAAATCAGCCGTATCAAGATCATCCCAGTGAGCCGCCCAGAGGAGCGCCGTCACACCATCCGCCCGTGACGTGTTGACGTCGAGGCCTGCATCGACGAACATCCGCACAGCATCCTGATCTTGCGCCCCGGTAGCACTTACCAACCGCAAGTCTTGACCGGCAGCGGTTGCTACGCCAACCGCTACTGCTAGTGGAACGACCCACAACCCGGCCAGCCGGTTTACTTTGGTGCCCATCGTCATCCTCCTCCTCGCGGACGGATTGCGCAGTCCCTATGGTAGTTCAGTTTCTCCCGGGAGTAGCGCTATATCCTTACGTCGTCACGCCTCGCCGTGCGGAGTACTCTCGTAGAGCCGCATTCTCCCTTCAATCGATAGGTCCAATAGAAATGGAGCGGCACGCCACCGTAAATGCACTCATAGCCCCCTTCGAGGCTGGGAAAGCTTGACTAATTATGCCACCTGCCAGGAAGAGCGTGACCTCATATGGCGCAACGATTACGTAGCAAACAAACAGGATGTACGGGCAACCGGGCGGAGTTTAGGTGGTGGACCAGACGGGAGTCGAACCCGTGACCTCGTGAATGCCATTCACGCGCGCTCCCAACTGCGCCACTGGCCCACGTCGCGGGGTGCTTTCCGCTGAAACGTATTTTATCCGATTAACGATCATTATCTGTCCCAGACCCGAACGGTCGGCCGAACGCACGCTCGTAGTCGTCGGGCGTGTCGATGTCAAGAAAGGCACCATCGTCCTCAACCGCGACATCGAGGATCTCCGTGTGATGCGTGCGCAGGACAGTCTTGGCACCTGCACTCACTTCCGCCTGACGCAACTCACTGAACAACGTACGATCGAAGATAACCGGGTGACCATGGCGACCATTGCGAGCGGGGCGAACCACGGGAGCACGTGTGCGCCGATAAGCATCGAGTACGACACGAACCGTTTTCGCCGACACGAGTGGCATATCGACCAGAGTCATTAGCATCGCCGCAACACCGGGATGGTCGACGGTTCGGAGTCCGATCAAGAGAGATGACAGCTGACCGAGGGCGGGCTCCGGGTTGACCACGAGACGCGGCGGTCGATCCTCGCCAGACAACGCCTCAGAAACTAGCGCAACCGGCCCATCGGCACCGACGACGACGACGACGTCGTCGACACCTCCATCACGCAACGTTCGGACCACGCGGCTGACGAACGTGTGGTTCATCGGCGCCGGAAGCAGCGCTTTCGGGCGACCCATTCGACTCGAACGGCCACCGGCGAGTACGATTCCCGGTATGATCATCTGGTGCAATGTTAATGCTAGAATCCCGCCATGACAGACGTCGAGATCAAAATACGTTGCCAGCGTTGCGGTAACCAGATGGAGCTTCGTGATCCGGCGCCAGGTCAACATCGAGCTGCGTGGCCCCCAAACCAGTTCTGGAAGTGCCCGACATGCGGTCGGAACTTTTGGACAACCTATCCGCCGCCGAAGAAACCGAAGCCAGCCGCGAAACCGGCCGAAACACCTACGGTGAACTAGCGGAAGGTCGGAACCAAGTACCAAAGAACTGACCGCAACACCCGGAGTCGCTAAACACCCACGTGCGCTTGACTTCTGGAAGAGACCTCACTAGACTGACCATCTTCGAGCCGAGGGCTTCGTGGCCGTGTACGCCTGGTGGCCCTGAAGTTCTGGGAACTATTTTCACTAGTGATCCCAGGTGGCGTTAGTTTAAACGACGTAAACGGCTCAGAGGGCCGTGGTTTCGACCATTAGGGCGAACGCCACGCACCTCCGGAGGAGCGTATGCCGAGCGGCACGATCGCGCGTTTGTTGATTGACAAGGGGTTCGGGTTTATCCGCGACGAAGGGGGAATCGAGCACTTCTTCCACCGAAGTTCTGTGCGCGGCGCCGTCTTCGAACTCCTGCGGGAAGGTCAGCGAGTGGATTTTACGCCCGAGGAATCCCAAAAGGGACCACGGGCGGGAGATGTTCGCCTGATTGAGGGCTAAGGCTCTCAACTCGCGGCCGGATGATTGGTCGCCTTCCTCATCTCACAGCCCGCGAAGACTCAATTCTCAACTCCACGTCCATTGTGAGTGGCCATCAGAGCGCCACGGGCCGACGTACGCCCTGTCAACACCCTCTTCGTCACAAGAGATAATGAACTCTCCGGAAGCGAACGGGGCCCGGTGGCCCTCCCGGTCTTCAAAATCGGTCGCTCCCCGCGAATGCGGGGGGGCTGGGTTCGACTCCCAGGCGCTTCCGCCACAATTTGTTCTTATCATTCGACGCCGAGACTACGATCGACGGCTATTCCCGATTGCAAATAAATCACGGTCGAGTGAGCTTACAATCCAGAATCATCTCGTCGAGTGCGTATGAGCGTCGTGGGTCGAGTCCGTGAAATCTGGCGTTACCCCGTCAAGTCGATGGGGGGCGAAAGGCTCAGCCGTTGTGATATCGAGTTGAATGGTATCTACGGGGATCGACGGTGGGCTTTGCGCGATGATCAGACTGGAGAGGTTCGAGGCGGCAAGACACTACCGAAACTCATGCAGTGTAACGCTCGCTATCTGGACAGGCCACTGGTCGACGAAATTCCTCATGTGGAAATCAGTCTTCCCGATGGAACGACGCTGCGAAGTGGGGACCAAGGGACCCCGGAACGCCTCTCTGAATTCTTTGGCTACCGAGTGAGTCTGTGCATGGTCCACGCAGCGACGTACGTCGACGTGTCATCGCTAAGCCTACTCACGACAGCTTCTATTGCGATGTTAAGTGCTTTGAACCCAGAATCTCGATTGGACGTGCGACGGTTTCGACCGAACTTCTATGTCGAAACGCTTAAGGGGAGCAAAGGGTCCGTAGAATTCCAGTGGTCTGGGAAGGTACTGGAGATTGGATCAGTCCGGATAACCTGCGAAAGCCCTGCTCCGCGTTGCGGCATGACTACATACAAACAACCTGGTCTACCCGAAGACCCTTCGATTCTGCAGACGATAGTACGGCAGGCGGACAAGAACGTCGGGGTCTATGCGAATCCAACCAGCACCGGAAGCGTTAGCGTCGACGACGACGTGCAACTGATTGGTTAAGGGAGAATCCAAACGGACAAATCACCTTACCGTCGGGATTAACACGATTGAGACCTAACTGAGAATTAGGGTTCCGTGAGGAACGCCATTTCATTCATAACTCGACGAGACTTTCGTCTCACCGGATCATCTTTGTTACCTCAAGCGGCATCCTGTTCCTAAGACACTGAGTAAGCTTATACGCACTTATGTCGACTCGCGCTCCATCTGCCGTGGCATCAGTGCTACCAGCCTGGAGCGCAACGATGCCCTTCAGGTCGCTGACCGGTGCGAGCACGCAGCACAAGATGCACAGGTCTGACAAACGCCCTCCCATAAGCCCGACCGCCACTCTTCCAGCAACCTGTACTTAGCTGTCTTGCCGCACGTCAATTTCGGCACCAAGAACAAAGGTTCGTTGGTTGCACCACAGGCCTTCGGTCAAAGCCGTGGCTATCGAGCCAGTCGTGCGTAACTAAGTTTATTAAAGCAGTGACCACTGCCTCTTGATTCACGAAACTAGGCCATACGCCCTAGCACGTATGTCTTTTTTGTTTGCGTCAGCCACCATTGTTCTGGAGAATGGATACTCTTAGAATGCTGGATTCTACGCACGTTGATAGTCGCCTTGGTACCGTTTACCAAGTCAACAATAGCTGATTATGGGAGGCAACAATGGTTCCGAGTTCAAGAGTAACCAAGCCTCACCGACCGTTGTCAAACGCGACCGCGTTTCCACACCAGTGCGAATTATGCGGAGGTCGACGGTCGGCCGGCAGTACGCTCGCGTCCCAACCTGGTGCCGGGGCGCCGATGCTTTGGGTGTGTGACGACTGCCAACACAAGCTGGCGCGGCGTGTGGACGACGAAGGAGTCCTCGGCGGCTGACGCACGTCACGTCACCAAGGGTCGTCAATCTGGTTCGGTACGCAGGACAAGCTGCAGAAATTTTTCCGGATCCGAAAGATCAGCAAGAACGTCGTCGGCACCGCTTGCCGCCAGCGCTTTTTGACCGAACGAACCTGTCGCGACCGCAACCGACCTTGCTCCCACCGCCGCCGCACATTTGACATCGAGCGGCGTGTCCCCGACCACGACGACCTGGTGCACTGATTCGACATGAACGCCCGATGCCTTAGCTCGTTCTACGGCGATCGGAACAAGGTGGTCGCGCTCCGGCGCGTCGTCACCAAATGCTCCACACACGAAGTAGTGCCAGAGATCAAAGTGGTCTAGCTTAATCCGAGCAGCCCTCCTAAAGTTACCGGTGACGAGCGCGCTGCTCACGTCGGCCCGTGCCTTGAGCCGTTCTAGGAGCTGGCGCACCCCAGGCATCAGTCCCTTGCGCGGACCAGGATGTTGGATCTCAACCTCTAAAAATTCGTAATACCGCGTGTAGAAGCGCTCGTGTGCCGCAGTGTCGGCATCGATTGCAACACGTCCGAGTGCCTCTGCGAAGATGGTCGTGTCGGTTCTCCCGGCGACCGGGATCCCGTTGAAGGCATCCGGTACGGTGAATAGCTCCTGGAACGCTCGATTGAGCGCACGCCTCCCGGCCCCGCCGGAAAGTAAGAGCGTCCCATCAATGTCAAAAAGGACGAGTGTTACTGGTCGTGCGACGTCCGTCGAAAGCGACGTGTCCGCGTCGACGGAACCCGTACGAACTGGATCGAACAATTCAACTGGCCGAGACATCCCGGAACCTATCACTACTTAAGCAGTCGGTTCACCTCGGTGACTACCTGAGCACTCGACAGCAAGGCGATCACCTCGACACGCAGCGCGGCGAGATTCGACGCAACTGCAGAGAGCGCTAGCACAGAATGGACCCAGGCTGGAATGACACCGGTGTCAACACCTCCGCCGAGGATTGCGGCCGTCATGGTCACTACCATCGCAACGGTACCGACGGAGAACACCGGCCGACGGGTACGTGCCATCGTCGCGTAGAGATCGGGGTCTAAACCACCTTCCGCCACCGCTTCGCGGATGGCCTTCCCCTTGCCAATCAGATAGAACATCGTCATCGAGTGCGCAAGCAGTGTAATCAGCGTAAAAAAGATCGAAAGCGAAGTGTGACGGAAGACATCGGCCGAGCTTATCGCCGTGAACCCAAGTACGGCGCAAAACCCGAGCCCGGCGAGCCCAAGAAACGTGGCGGTAATGAGCGCAGCCGACATGATGTCTACGAGGTTATCTGCTCGCCAAATGCGACGCTGTGCGCGAGCAAGATGCGCTGAAACAGTTCCATGAATTTTTCGCGCGGCAGGCCAACCTCGCCGAAGTTTTTCGCGCGATGATGATCGTCCCCATGAAAGTCTGAACCACCGCATGTCGCCAACTTATGTTCCTGGGCGAGCTTGGCGTAGTGTGACTTGGCAGCGGTTCCATGCGCGCTATGATATACCTCGATAGCCCCGAGTCCTGTCTGAGCCAGACTCGGGATTAGCTCATCCTTCCCGAGTAAGCCCGGATGCGCGAGAGCTGATACTCCACCGGCACGTGCCACTAGCCGAACTACCTCCGCCGGTGATGCCCCCCGACGAGCGACGTAGGCTGGCCGGCCATCCGCAAGCCAGCGGTCGAATGCCTCATGCACACCGGGTACGTGCCCGGCTTCGACTAGCGCCCTCGCCACCATAGGGCGGGCTACGGCGTGTCCTTTCGCGTTCGCCTCGGCGATCAACTCTTCGATCTCAATCGGCGCGCCGAGGTTGGCTAATTTAACTGCAGTCTCGCGCGCACGCCGAGACCGATCCGCACGTGCTGCTAGCAAAAACTCAGCCATTCCTGGCGGGTCTGGATCGAGGAAATACGCGAGGATGTGAACGTCACGCCGGTCGAGCACTGCTGTGATTTCGATCCCGGGTAAGAATTCAAGTCCCTGTGTAATCGCGGTCTCAGCCGCCTCTCCGACACCAGCCATCGTGTCGTGATCTGTAACACTCAACGCGCGGATCCCGGCCGCGCGCGCTCGCTCTACCAATTTGGTCGGAGACAGCGTTCCATCGGACGCCGTAGTGTGCAGATGAAGGTCGATCATACGTGAGGACCGGGAAACCAGACTCCCGGTGTTGTATTCACGCGCTAGCGCGTCCGTGCCGTTTCGTTGAGCGCCGCGAGTTTCCCTTAGACTTTCGCGCCGCTAGCAAACGGTACTCGCGTATCAAGAGCTCGAGGTGCTGTCGTTCTTCATCAGCGAACTCCAAGAAGATCTGCTTGCCCTCGGAATCCTCAAAGCGCTCGCCGTATCGTTTGAAGAACCGGTGCGAACCACGTTCGCAACGGATCCCAATCATGAGTGCTTGTTTGTCATCAACACCCTTGCTGAGCTGCTCGGACCCGGTCGCGAACAGCCCGTTCGCAGCCCCTTTGAAGAATAGGAATGTCGGGCGCGATTCGAGTTGCGGATCCTGGTTAAGCAGCTCCGTGTAGCGAGCTTCAAGCTTCACCAGATGATCCTTTTCCTCATTCGCCAGTTTCTTGAATACCCGTCTGCCACGGGCATCCTTTGTCAACCGTGCCGCACGCTGGTAGAATTCGCGTCCGCTACGCTCCGTCGCAATAGCGATCCGAAGCGCATCACGCGCGAATAGCATCTCCGTGGAGACCTTGCCGCCCAGTTGCCGCCGTCCAGTCTGACACTCTTCGCACGTGCCGTAGATCTGAAGCACGCTCTGTCTAGCTGAAAATCCGCTAGTCGACGCGATCTCCTCTATGAGCGCCTCGATATCCGATGAGAGGAACTCGTACGACCGGCTGCAGCTCTTACAGATCAGGTGGAAGTGCCGAGGATGACGATACGAATGCTCGAAGCGAAACCGCCCCTCACCAAAATCGACCTTACGTGCGATACCCGCTTCGACCATCCACTGCAAAGTCCGATAGACAGTCGCACGGCTGATTTTGTGATCTTCGAGCCGGATTAGCTCAACGAGATCGTCAGCGCTCAGGTGTCCCTCTTGCCGGAGAAACACATTAACGATCAGATCGCGTTTGCTGGACCGCTTACCACCGGAAGGACGCAGACGCTCAAGGTAGGCTGATTGCGGTTCCATCTCCGTTGATTGCGATCACGCGAACGAGCACGCGACCTGACGTCGGACCCGCAGGTCCACCCAGTGAGTGCGGCTTGTTTACGCTTCGAACGACTGGCCGCACCCGCACGTCGACTTGGCGTTCGGGTTCTTGATGGTAAACCCGCCGCCCGATAAGTTGTCGACGAAATCGACCTCGGCTCCAGCAAGGTAGCGAATGCTGATGGGATCGACGAAGAGCGTCACGCCGTTGGACTGAAAGATCTTGTCGACCTCAGTGTCACCAGCCCCTTCCTCAATCATAAGGCCGTACTGAAAACCGGAACATCCACCCCCCTGCACGAACACCCGCAGACCAGCTTCTTTCTTTTTTTCCTCAGTTAGCAGGCTATTAATCTTGGTAGCAGCAGTCTCGGTTACGAGGACTGGTGAAACGACGCCGGTTGTTAGTTCTGCCACGTCAGCTTTCTCCATATACGTGATTTTCCCTTATTATAGCTCGTTCAGGTCCTGGCTACGGTCCTGCCAGTGGATCCTGAGCGTAAGCATCTGATAGCAATAGGTTTGGACGGACGAATTGGAAGGACGGATCGGGTCATCTTGGCGTGCAAGGGATACTGACATGAAAGCGGTGCTCACCATAGCCGGTAGCGATTCCGGTGGCGGGGCGGGAATACAAGCTGACCTGAAGACGTTCGCGGCGCACGGCGTCTACGGCGTTAGCACCGTCACAGCTATCACCGCTCAGAACACCCTCGGTGTGACAGCTATCCACGCCGTACCGGCGGACGTCGTCGCGGCCCAGATCGAAACGGTCGTTAGCGACATCACCGTCGCAGCAGTCAAGACCGGGATGCTGCTAAACGCCGGCATCGTCGAGGCCGTTGCCGATACCATCACGGCGCTCGACATACCGTTACTCGTGGTAGACCCAGTCATGATGGCTAAGCACGGCGACCGATTGCTCCAGGATGACGCCGTGGCGGTGGTCAAGACGGAGCTCCTCAAGCACGCTTACCTCGTAACCCCAAACCGGATGGAAGCAGAGATACTGAGCGGAATATCTATCGCGTCACTAGATGACGCACGACACGCCGCACGTCGTATCCACGACCTCGGCCCAGCCGCCGTAATCGTCAAGGGCGGACACTTGGCAACGGCAGCGGACGAGGTGATCGACCTGCTGTACGACGGTAGTGACTTCATCGAATACGTCGGCCCACGCGTCCGAAGCACCAACACCCATGGCACCGGCTGCACATTTGGTGCGGCGGTCACCGCCGCGTTGGCAGTTGGACAACCACTTGTTGACGCGACTCGCTCAGCCAAGACCTACGTCGAGCACGCGATCCGACACGGACCGGCGATCGGTCATGGCCATCGTCCGCTCGAACACTTCTGGAACAAGTGCCGTTAACCGCCCAGGTGGCCTGATATACTCAAAAAATGGGTTCTCTAGCGTTCACGGTAACAACTAGAAACTTAGATCTCAGTACCGTGGTCCAAATCGTCTCGAGTGAGCTCGCCAGTGCCGACACGAGCGCCGGCGCCATCGCGTCTTTTCTTGGCACCGTGCGAAACGAAAACCAGGGACGCCGCGTCGAGCGCCTCGAATACGAAGCGTACGAGCCGCTAGCCCTGAAAGCGTTCGAACGGATCGCGAACGAAGCACGTGACCGCTGGCCCGATGCGCGGCTCGCCGTCCACCATCGAGTCGGCCGACTTAATATTGGGGAGGTGAGCGTGGCGATCGCCGCGGCGGCTGCGCATCGCGCCGACGCATTCGCAATGTGTCGTTACGCAATAGAGCGGATCAAGCAGATCGCACCGATCTGGAAGCATGAGTTCTTTAAAGGCGGTGACGTGTGGATCGAGGGCGCCACCGTGAACCCGGACGACGCTGAGGCCCGCGAGGTTGCCTATCGGCGCGCATGCGTGTGACCGTTCGCCTGTTTGCTCGACTACGAGACATCGTTGGGACCACAGACGTCGTCCGTGAACTGCCGTCTGGGTCAACGGCGGCTGTGCTCTGGGATCGTCTGGCAGCCGATTACCCCGAGCTGAACCCCTACCGCACGGCCGTATCGACGGCGATCAACGCGGAATACTCGCGCATGGACCGGCCACTAGCTGACGGCGATGAGATCGCGTTCTTGCCACCGGTGTCGGGAGGCTGAGTCCCATGTTCGACAAACTTCAGTCGATCGAAGAGCGCTACGACAAACTGATGACACTCATCAGCGATCCTTCGGTGCAGGCCGATTCGAACGCATATCGAACGCACACCAAGGCACTCTCCGAGATCCAGCCACTCATGGAAAAATTCCGCGAGTACAAGAGAGTCGTCACCGAAATCGCACAGGTTAAAGAACTAGCGGACGGTGACGATTCAGAACTTCTGGAACTCGCCGGGCAGGAGCTAGCGTTGCTAACGGCGCGGCAAGAACAGCTACTGGCAGAGATCAAAGTCCTCTTAGTACCTAAGGATCCTAACGACGAAAAGAACGTCGTCCTGGAAATTCGGGCCGGGACGGGGGGAGACGAAGCCGGGCTCTTTGCGGCTGACCTGTTCCGCATGTACACCCGATTTGCGGAATCCGAGGGATGGCGCGTCGAGGTCCTGTCGTCGAACGAGACCGGTGTCGGGGCACTCAAAGAGATCGCTGCTATCGTCGAGGGAAGGCGTGTCTACAGCCGATTGAAGTACGAAAGCGGTGTGCATCGGGTACAGCGCGTGCCGACGACCGAGGCAAGCGGCCGTATTCATACCTCGACCGCGACCGTGGCAGTTTTGGCTGAAGCCGAGGAGGTCGACATTCAGATCGATCAGAAAGACTTGAGGATCGACACGTTCTGCTCAAGCGGACCTGGTGGTCAGAGCGTTAATACCACCTATTCGGCAGTGCGCATTACACACATTCCGACCGGTCTAGTCGTGTCACAACAGGACGAGAAATCGCAGATCAAGAACAAGGCTAAGGCGATGAAAGTACTGCGGTCCAGACTCTACGATATGGAACTTCAGAAGCAGCAGGCAGAAATTGCCGAGGACCGACGCGGACAGGTCGGAGCCGGTTCTCGCTCTGAAAAAATTCGTACTTACAACTTCCCACAGAACCGTATCACCGACCATCGAATCGGCTTCACGACGCACCGCCTCTCGGCCGTGCTCGAAGGGGATATCAGTGAACTAATCAACACGCTCGTCACCCACTATCAGTCCGAGAAACTTAAAACTGGAGAAGTGACTACGCCGTCATGACCGTCTTGGAACGGGTCGGAGCGGCGCGCGATCGTCTGGTACTCGCTGGTATCGAACAAGGTGAGGCCGCGCTCGACGCAGAGCTGCTAGCCCGCCATGCATTGGGATGGGATCGCGCAACATATATATGCCGGCGCCGCGAGCCGGTACCAGCATTGTTCGACCAACACTACGAGACACTAGTGAGCCGCCGCGCGCGCCGCGAGCCAATAGCGATGGTTACGGGGCAGCGAGAATTCTGGGGTCTTACGTTCGAAGTAACTGCCGCGGTGCTAACACCCCGCCCCGAAACCGAGTTAATCGTCGAAGAAGCACTCGTTATCATCGCCGACCGGCGGATGAATTCGGTACAACTCGTCGACGTAGGAACAGGTTCTGGCTGTTTGGCGGTTGTCCTCGCCCACGAGCTACCCCGCGCGCGCGTGACGGCTATCGACGTCTCGGCTGCGGCGCTGCTGGTAGCCCGCCACAACGCTACCTCCCACGGCGTCGAGGATCGGATTACGTGGGTTCAGTCCTCCTGCCTGGATGGGCTTACTCATAACAGTGCACCGGTCGATCTGATTGTTGCTAACCTTCCCTACGTGCCGACAGCCGCGACGGCGGTGCTCACCCCGGAAGTAAGAGACCACGAGCCTTTCATCGCCCTCGACGGCGGTCACGACGGGCTGGATGCGGTACGCACACTCGTGACGCAAACCCCGGCCCACCTTGCCGCTGGCGGACATCTCATCATCGAGTTCGGCGTCGGTCAGGAGGACGCAGTGCGTGCGTTGATCGCACGCACACCCAGCCTCGCACTAATGAAGGTAGTCGGAGACCTACAAGGCATTCCACGAACGGCTGTCATCAAATCGGTAGACTCTAGCAATGCCTGATTGCATTTTCTGCCAGATCGTGAACGGTGACATTCCTGGAACCATCATTTACCAAAACAATAAGCTTGTTGCCTTCAAGGACATCAACCCCCAGGCACCAACACACATTCTCTTCATCCCACGAAAGCATCTGGACACTCTCAATGATCTGTCACCAGACGATGACGCGGTGGTCGGCGAAATGGTCCGCCGTGCCGGTTTGATCGCTCGCGAGTTCGGGCATGCTGACTCGGGCTATCGCGCGGTACTCAACTGCAATGCCGATGCGGGGCAGACCGTGTTCCACATTCACCTACACTTGCTCGCCGGGCGACCGATGACCTGGCCACCCGGGTAACGGCCACCGCCAACACCTCTATCTCTAAACACCTCTTGCTAAGTGAAATTGACTCTAGAGCCCCCGGCTCCCAAACTCCAGAGCACACCTGGAAGTTCCGTGAGCGTGCGAATGACCGGCACGCCATCGAGTCGGTCGGTTGGTAGACCGGAGCGAGCTAGCAGTACCGCACGCATACCGACCTGGTGCGCACCAGCGATGTCATGCGCCAGGCTGTCACCGACCATCACCGACTCGGACGCTGCGACACCGACCAGTTCAAGCGCGGCCCTAAAAATGCTTGGGTGCGGCTTAAGGTAGCCGTGCTCGGACGATGAAACTGCCGCTGTAATGAACGGGTCGAGCTCAAAATGGGCTTGAAACGAGGCAAGGCACCGGTGCGTGTTCGAAATGAGTCCAATCCTAATGCCTGACGCATGGAGATCACCCAGTACCGTCACTACGTCGTCGTAGAGTGAAAAGTGGTGGCAAGCTGCCCACTCGTCGTAAATCATGCGAGCGCACGCTTCCAGCCCAGGCCCGTCACCGCCCATCTCTCGAATCACCCGCTCGGCGTAACGGATGAACGGCTCCGGCTTATAGATGTCACCTTGTGAGCGAGTGAGTTCGACCGACGCCGCGGCGACGGCCGACTCGAAGCGTGCCGGATCAGTGTGTATCTTGTAACGTTCCGCGAATTTCCGATAACCCTCTCCGTCGAACGTCGGGCCAGGATAGATGAGCGTGAAATCGACGTCGAAAAATACTGCTTTCATGACTATGAAACGCGATGCGCGACGTCACCGCAACCTACACGCCGCCCTTGCCGTGGGATTGTATGGCTTCGAGAGAGACACATCGGCGTCCGAATGCCACCACAGTTACGAACGAGGCCACTTAGCCCCGTGAAACGGGGCCTGCATACGGCCCGGCGATCACCATCGCCGCACGATCCGGCGAGAGTGTGTGTGCGGCAGCCGCATTCACGTCATCGCGGGTCACCCCCTCAAGCAGATCCGGCAGACGCTGATCATAGTTGAGTCCAAGATCGAACCGCTCAACTGTCTGCAGGAACCCCGCAATCCCCGCGTTCGTTTCAAGGGTACGCGGCATTGACCCAATCAGATAACGCTTTGAGTTCTCAAGTTCGACATCCTGCACCCCATCGCAGCTGATCTTCGTGATCTCGCGATCGATCGTCTCCACCACGCGATCCACGTTGGTAGCGTTCACACCCGCCCTCACCACCAGCGGACCAGCGATCTGGTCGGCTTCAAAGCTGCAAAACGCGTAGTAAGCCATCCCCTGCTGTTCTCGGATGCTGTGACCGAGGCGACCGCCCATACCATACTGTCCAAGGATGTTAGCCATAAGCCAGTACGCATAGTAAGAGGGATCGGTGCGCGGGATCGTTGTAAAACCGTATCCGACGTCTGCCTGCGACTTGTTCATCATCGGGACCACGACCCGTCGACGCTGTGACGCCGACACGGGCGCGGCCAGCAGCGGACGATTGGCCGGGGTCGCCCGCCAGTCTCCGAAAGCGTGGGTCACCTGTTCCACCGCCGACCCCGCGTCGATGTCACCAACGACAACAACCGACAGGACCGACGGTGCGAAGTTTTGGCGATGGAAATCGATAAGGGTTTTACGATCGATCCGGTTCACCGATTCTTGTGTGCCCTTGACCCGCCGCCCGTACGGATGTGCACCCCCGTAGAGCAGCTCCATGAGCCGTTCAACCGCCTTCACCGCAGGGTTGTCTTCGTCCTGGTGAATCGCCGTCAGGACCTCACCTCGCCGCTTTAATATCTCGTTATCGGAACAGGCCGGATCGCGAATGACTTCTGCCAGAATCTTAAGGACCGTCATGAAGTCCTCTGACAAGACGTTGCAGCTCAGAGTAAGTGAATTCCGGGTAACGTTCACACTGAGTGAGACGCCCTTGAGATCAAGCACCTCGGCAATTTCATCCGCTGAGCGGCGAGCCGCGCCCCTATCGATTACGCGGGTAAGGAAATAGGCGACACCAAGTGTATCGGCTGATTCGAACAGAGTTCCGGCGTTGATCGACGCACTGATCGTGACCGTCGGTGTCGTACGCAACTCCTGAACTAGTACCGTCACGTCGTTGGAGAGCGTCTCGCGAACGGGGTCGAGGCCGCGGAGCTTGTTACTCATGCGTCAGGTTTAAACCAACCGATCGTCCGGTTACTCTGCACAAGATAGGTGTGCGCCACCCTGGCGACATCATCCAACGTGATCGCCGCGATCCGCGCAGGCATCTTCAAATAGGCCTGAAGACAGGAAACTGTCTCAAAAAAACCTAGCTGGTGGGCGATGTTCGTCACGCTGTCTGCTTCGAACACCATACGGGCACGCAGCTGGCGCTTAGCCCGGTTGAGCTCTACATCGGTGATCCCCTCCTCGCGTACTTTGTCGAGCTCAGCTAGAGCTGCCATCTCGACGTCGACTGTCGCCGATTCGATCGTCGCAGTAGCGGAGATGGAGAAGAGATACGGCTGATGGGTGGCGACAAACGCACCGCTTACGGTCGAGGCTAGACCGCGATCGACTAGGACACGATAGAGACGCGACCGGCGCTGCGGCGGCGTACCGCGAAAGCTCGCCCACAGACTGAGCCCTTTTGCACCGGTCAACACAGCGTCGAGAATCAGCATTGCCGCAAAGTCGTCATGGTCAACGGCGGGTGCGTGATAGGCGATCTTGAGATACGCCGTGGTCCCCTTACGTCTAATGGTCACCCTGCGCTCTCCGAGTTGGGCCGGCTCTTTTGTGCGTACCCGATCAGGGAGCACGCCTGCTTCGATGCCTCTAAATGCCCGCTCGGCACGTCGCCGTGCATCGTCAGGATCAACGTCACCTACAATGACTAGAGTCGCGTTGTTCGGCACATAGAAACGGCGGTAGTAACCGTAGAGATCTTCACGGGTTATCGTTTCGAGATCTCCGATCCAGCCGATCGTCGGATGCCGATACGGATGCGCCTTGAACGCGGTCGCTGTTAGCTCAATGTCAAGTAAGTTATCCGGATCGTTCTCGCCGCCCTGCAACTCCGAGATGATGACGGTCCGTTCAGAATCACAATCCGCCGGATCATAGAGACAGTTACTCATGCGCTCAGCTTCAAGGAAAAGCATGTCGTCGAGCGCTTCGCGTATCGCCGTCTCCATGTAGGTAGTTTGGTCGATCCACGTGTAACCGTTCCAAAAGCCGCCGTGCCGATCGATAATCCCCTTCACCTCGTCGCGCGGAATGTTTTTCGTGCCCTTGAAGTTCATATGCTCGACCCAGTGCGAGACACCCGTCAATCCAGGTGTCTCGTCCTTGGAGCCGACGCGATACCAGCACCAGACCGAGACAAGCGGCGTAGTGTGTACCTCGCGCACGAGTACCTTTAACCCGTTGTCGAGCGTTGTCGTGCACACATCGGCAGCCGCATTCCAAAGCGTGGGGCCCTCTGTCATCCGTATCATTATATTTGCACTACAATTGACGGAACTTTCGCGTGGCGCGTCTCCCGACGCCAAATAAAGACACCCGTATGTCCGACTGGAAAAACACGCTCAACCTACCTCGGACCGGTTTTCGTATGAAAGCCAGTCTACCAACGACCGAGCCGCGAGAGATCGCGCGGTGGCACGAAATGGATCTGTACGGGCAGATACGAGAACGGCGGGCCGGTGCACCCAGGTTCGTGTTACACGATGGTCCGCCTTACGCGAACGGGGAGATCCACCTTGGGACAGCGCTTAACAAGATCCTCAAGGACTTCGTCATAAAGGCACGTACCATGGCCGGATTCGACGCGCCTTATGTGCCTGGCTGGGACTGTCACGGCCTTCCAATCGAACTCCGGGTAGACCGCAAGCTCGGCTCCAAGAAGCACCGGATGAGCGTGGCCGATTTTCGTCGTGAGTGTCGCCTGTATGCGGAAAAATATGTTGGTATCATGCGGAAAGATTTCAAGCGGCTCGGAATCCTCGGTGCATGGTCTACCCCGTATCTCACCATGGATTTCGGCTATCAGGCTACCATCGTCCGTACGCTCGGTACGTTCATCGAACAGGGACTCGTCTACCGTGGTAAAAAGCCAGTCCACTGGTGCATCCACTGCCGCACCGCTCTCGCAGAGGCTGAGGTCGAATACGAACCGCATACTTCACCCTCTATCTACGTCGAATTTCCGCTGGCGGTCGAGAGCACGCTCGAGTTAGCTAAGCTGGCCCCAGCACTTGCGAACCGGCGCATCTCTGTACTTATCTGGACGACTACTCCCTGGACGATCCCTTCGAATCTGGCAATTGCGTTCCACCCGAAACTGACCTACGCCGCCTACGAGCTCGACGTCGACAAAGACGCGCCCACCAGTGCAGATGTCGTCATCGTTGCGGAAGCGCTAGCCACAAGAGTGGGGGAGGAACTCGGCCGCTCGTTCACGAAAAAACTCGCGGCTTTCGAAGGGCGTCGACTCGAAAGGCTCCGTTTCCTGCACCCGCTCTACGACCGCGACTCTGTCGGAGTTCTTGGCGACTACGTCACCTTGGAACAGGGAACAGGTGCGGTGCACACCGCTCCCGGCCACGGCGTCGACGATTTCCACACTGGCGTGCGGTACGGACTCAATGCCTATGCGCCGGTCGGTCCTGGCGGGCACTTCACCGACGACGTCGGTATGTTCGCCGGCCAGCGAGTGTTTGACGCCAATCCTAAGATTGAAGAGGCACTCGCCTCCCGGGAGCGGCTGTGGTTTCGCGACGTCATCCAGCACACGTACCCACATTGCTGGCGCTGTCACAACCCGGTGATCTTCCTGGCGACGTCCCAATGGTTCATCGCGATGGATCGTGCCAACGGCAGCCTCCGGAAGCGGGCACTCGACGCCATCACCGGCGTCGAGTGGTTCCCGGAATGGGGCGAGGAACGGATTCACAAGATGGTGGCTACCCGACCAGACTGGTGCATCTCGCGCCAGCGCACCTGGGGGGTACCGATTCCGGCGGTGTACTGCACGTCATGTAATGAAGCCGTGCTTACACCAGCGCTCGCTGCAAAGGCAGCAGCAGTGTTTGAACAGTATGGTGCCGACGCCTGGTACGAGCGTGACCTCGGCGAATTCCTCCCCGACGAACTCGAGTGTCCATCGTGCAAAAAGAATGAGTTCGAACGAGAGCAGGACACTCTTGACGTTTGGTTCGATTCCGGTTCTAGCCATGCGGCGGTCCTGGCCAATAACCCGACACTAGAGTGGCCCGCTACTCTCTACCTTGAAGGGTCTGACCAGCACCGTGGCTGGTTCCAGAGCTCACTTTTGGTGGGCCTCGGCATCAAGAATGCTGCACCGTTTAAACAAGTGGTCACCCACGGCTTCGTCGTCGATGAAGTCGGCCACAAGATGTCGAAGTCACTCGGGAACTCCATTGATCCTGAAACGATCATCCGTCAAAGTGGATCCGAAATTCTGCGACTATGGGTCGCGATGGTCGACTATCGTGAAGAAATGCGCGTGGGCAAGGAGATCCTGGCGCGTGTCGTCGAGGCGTATCGCAAGATCCGGAACACGATGCGTATCCTGGTCGCCAATCTGTATGACTTCGATCCTCGGTCCGACATGGTGACAGCGGATCGGCTCGAAGAAGTCGACCGCTATGCGCTAGCCCGCTATGGCGAGACCGCTTCACGGATCCTGCAGTGCTATGACCGCTACGAGTTTCAACCAATCTCGCATGCGATCAATAACTTTCTGACCGTCGACCTGAGTGCTTTCTACGTCGACATCTCTAAGGACCGGCTGTACACGTTCGCGGCTCGCTCGACAGAGCGGCGGTCTGCCCAGACAGCAATCTACACGATAGCCAATGGCCTGACTCGCCTACTGGCGCCGATCCTGCCGGTAACGGCCGATGAACTATGGCAGTTTCTCCCTGGAACTAGAGCGAAGAGCGTCCACCTGGCCGACTTTCCGACTGGCACGCAGGCGCTCATCGATCAAGACCTGCTAGTACGGTGGCAGCGATTGCTCAGCCTACGGGAGGCGGTCAACGCCGAGCTCGAGCAGCTGCGACAGCAGAAGACCGTTGGCACCTCACTTGAGGCAGTGGTCTCAATTCGGACCAGTGGTGAAACCACTGCTTTAGTCGAGCGTTATCGGGACTTACTGCCGATGCTGTGCATCACGTCGGCCGTCGACGTCGTGGCTGACCCAGATCTGTCAATCGACGGAGCACAATACATGGAATCAGGGGGTGCGGCCACGATCCAGGTAAACCGGGCCAGCGGCGTGAAGTGTCCACGTTGCTGGCGATACGTGCCGGTGGTGTCCAGCGGAACTAACCCCGAGATGGCCGGCCTCTGTGCCCGCTGCGTGGAGGCCCTATCCGAAACGGTGGAAAATGTTGTCTGACCCACTGCTTATACCTTCACACCGGTTACTCGGCAGCATCGTCGCTGTCATCCTAGTGTTAGATCAGGCGACCAAAGCCGCCGTACGGGAACTACTCCCGTTGCATACAAGCGTGACCATCATCGACGGATTCCTCAACCTCACTCACGTGCGAAACACGGGGGCGGCATTCGGCTTCCTGAATACAACCGACATACCGTTCAAACCGGCTGTGATGACTGCCATCGCGCTGGTGGCACTTATTGCCATTGCCATCTACACGACCCGCGTGACCGTTCATGAGCCACTGTCGAAGGTTGGTCTGGCATTGGTTTTAGGTGGTGCGATAGGCAATCTCGTCGACCGAGTATCGTTAGGCTACGTTATCGATTTCATCGACGTCTACTGGCGCGGCTGGCATTTCTGGGCGTTCAACGTTGCCGACTCCGCCATAACAGTTGGCGCCAGCTTCCTAATCCTGGATATGGCGATTCTGAACCGGCATGTACCCACAGCTACTTGAGCTCGGCGCGATCAACATCTATACGTACGGTGTCCTGTTGGCCGCGGCTTACCTCGTCGGTCTACAGTTTGCGGTCGTGAGAGCTAGCGCCCGCGGGCTCGACCGCAACCGCGTGATGGATCTTGGGATCTTCATCATCATCAGCGCACTGGTGGGGGCAAAGCTTCTTCTCGTCGTCGTCGAGTTCGATCACTTCCGGCAAAACCCCGCCGAGATCTGGACGATCTTACGGTCTGGAGGTGTTTTCTACGGCGGTCTGTTACTAGCCGTTGGTGTGGCATTCTGGTACATTCGGCGGCACCGGTTACCCCTCTGGACAACCTGCGACACATTCGCACCCGGGATCGCGCTCGGTCAAGCGGTCGGTCGGATCGGATGTCTAATGGCAGGGTGCTGCTACGGAAAACCAACGGAGCTGCCTTGGAGCATCACTTTCACGAACACGTTGGCAGCCGCCAACGTCGGCACGCCGCTTGAGATCAGCCTTCACCCAACCCAGCTCTATGAGTCGGGTGCAGCGCTGCTGATTCTCGGGGTACTACTACTCTACGAACGGCGAGGCCAAGGGTTCGCTGGCCGGACGTTCTGGACTTATCTTCTCGTTTACCCAACGGCTCGTTTCATCATCGAGTTCTACCGCGGCGATCCGCGTGGCACCGTGGTCGAGATTCTCTCCACCTCGCAGTTCGTCTCGGCTCTGCTAGTGCCACTCAGTATCATCATGTTGATCGTGCTCAGCCATCACCGAAATCCAAAGGTAACCGCGCGTACGCGTTCTACCTGAACCAAACGGCTGAACAACCGCGGCGGATGCATCAAGTAAGAACCAATCACTTCTCAAGGTGGTGGCGACACTGACTCCCCTCATCACAAGTGATGTCAACCATCTTGGTCGCTGTTTTGTGAAGAGTCTCGATAGCGCCAGGGTTGCGACACCGCGTATTTTTTTATGAGGCAGATGCTGAATACTATGTGTAACGACGACCTAAGGGACGGAGTGCGAGGAAACTCTGAAGATCTTCATCTAACAGTCGCTGAAGAAGACGCGGGAATCCGCCTCGATCAATTCCTCACGGCGCACCTTGCAGATCGGACCCGCTCGCAGATTCAGCGATTGATCAAAGGTGGAATGGCCCGCGTCGGATCGAAGTTAGGCCGGTCAAGTACTCCGGTTCATACCGGTGACGCGGTGACGCTCAACATTCCACCACCGACCCCTGCGACGCCGCGACCTGAAGAACTGCCACTCGACATCATCTACGACGATGCTGATCTCATTGTCGTGAACAAGCCGGCCGGGATGGTAGTCCATCCAGCAGCTGGCCATGCCAACGGTACGCTGGTCAACGCACTACTCCACCATGTCACAGACCTGAGCGGCATCGGTGGTGAGCTGCGGCCTGGAATCGTCCACCGGCTCGACCGCGGCACCTCAGGGTTAATGGTGATTGCCAAGAACGACCTGGCGCACGTCGAGCTCGCACGCCAATTCAAGGACCGGGAGGTTGAGAAGGAGTACATTGCACTCGTATGGGGCCTCGTCCAGCAAGGACGCCGCATCGACCTCCCAATCGGTCGTGATCCGGTGCAGCGACAGAAACTCTCGACCCGCTCGCGGCGCGCGCGCGAGGCGGTGACCCGGGTAACGAAGTCCGAGCACTTGAACGGTGTCTCGCTTGTCCATATAGCAATTGCCACTGGACGGACGCATCAGATCAGGGTACACCTGAGTGGAATCGGCCATGCGGTGGTCGGAGATCCACTCTACGGCAAGAAGCGACACCCACCACCCCATTTGCGCGCCGTACAGCGCCTCGAGCGACCGTTCCTGCACGCGGTGAGGCTCGCGTTTATACACCCAAAGGATGGTCATGCAGTCGAGTTCTCGTGTGCGCTTTCAACTGACCTGCAGGACGTCCTCAACAAACTTCGCGCCGTAGCGGCCGAGCGCGCGGCGAAGCGATGACAACACCGCCAGCGATTTGATGAGTTCATCGACATCGTCGCTACAAAATGCAGGGCACATGGTAGAGGACGGAAACTCCCCGCAAACCGTACCTTCTTCGACTCGTTGCGTTTCTTGAGGTAAGTGAATGAATAAATGTACCTTGACGGCATCAGATTCAACTTCAAGGATGATCGACTCCACACACTTCTCATGATTCGTGCTGCTCAGACGCGACAGATGAGGTCGTTTCACTCGAGGATGGCCACCGTAAAAGCACCGAGAACTTGGCAGATGTGTGCCACACGAATTCTAGAGTTCGGAGGTGCGTGCGCCTGTCATAGCCACCGTTAGGGATGGCTTCCGGGACTTATCAGTTACGGTGCGCGAAGTGTGACCGCAAACATCGGTGCAACGAACTGGTCCCACAAGCTTCCGAAAGGACTACACACAAAGGTGAAACGGGTGCTCTAGCTCTCAATCAGCGTAAGCAGTTACGATCCCTTTAACGCAAAGCAGAGCTACGTACCAATCCGACGTACAGAATCACGCACTGTTTCTTCGATCGTCTTGACGTGGATATCCACCGTATCGGAGAGATCGTCCGCATAGCCGCCAGCGAGCGTGACGACGATAGGCACTGCTGCCTGGCGTGCAGTGCCCAGCACGAGGCGGTCTCGAGTCGCAAGACCATCCTTCGTCAGAGCGAGCCCACCTAGTTGATCACGCTCGTAGGGGTCGGCTCCCGCCAGATAGAAGAGAATGTCTGGACGGTCGGCCATGACCGATGGCAACGACTCCGCGAGGCGTCGTAGATACTCCTCATCACCCGTCTGGTCACCGATGCCGATGTCGATCGTACTCGGTGGTTTGTGCATTGGATAGTTGCTTAACTGATGCATCGAGAACGTGAAGACCGTCGGATCCGATTCGAAGATCGCAGCGGTACCATTACCATGGTGTACGTCACAATCGACCACTGCAGCACGAGAGACGATATTGCCTCGTTGCAGGACACGGATGGCGAGCGCCACATCGTTGAACATGCAAAAGCCCTCGCCATGACCGGCGTACGCATGGTGGAATCCACCACCGATGTGGGCGGCCCGACCATCGGCCACAGCCTCACGAGCCGCGGTGAGAGTGCCACCACTCATCAGCCGAAAACCATCGGTGATGGCCTCAGACCACGGAATCTCAAGCCGAGCGAGCTCAGTCAGCGAGAGCTCACCGCGCCGCAACTTTCGCAGGTAGTCTTGTGTGTGGACGAGTGCGAGGTCCTCCCATGAAACGATCTCCGGCTCGACCAAGTCGTCCGACGTGATCAGTTGGCACTCAAGTAACTGCGCATGAACCTTCTGGTATTTCGTCGTCGGATAGACGTGTAGGCCGATATCAACATGGTAGCGCGGAGAATAGACGACGCGCATGGGACGCGCTTACTGGACGGTCTCGTGTACGGCTGCGCCGTCACCCTGGGTGTCCTTGCGCGGCGGTGGGACTATGTCCGGCGTCAGTGCGAGTTCTAACACTTCGTCGATCACCGAAACGTAGTGCACGTTGATCTCGCGGCGCAGGTCTTCACTCAGATCCTCGTTGACGTTTTTCTCGTTCTGCTTGGGGACGATCACATCGAAAATGCCTACCCGCCGTGCGGCCAGGACCTTCTCCTTGATACCTCCGACAGGGAGAACGTGTCCCGACAACGTGATCTCCCCAGTCATCGCCCTGTCGCCACGCACCGGACGACTAGTCAACTGGGAAACGAGTGCGGTAACCATCGTAACGCCAGCCGATGGACCGTCTTTAGGGATGGCACCGGACGGTACGTGTAGGTGGATCTCTGTGTCCTTGTAGAACGCCGGATCAACCTTGAACCGGTCAACATTGGCGCGGAACCACGACAGAGCTGCACGCGCAGACTCCTTCATGACGTCGCCCAAGTGACCAGTCAGCGTCAACGAACCATTGCCCGGCATCCGCGTCGCTTCGACGAAGAGCACTTCGCCACCCACCGGCGTCCACGCAAGACCGATCGCAACCCCTGGGTTCTTCGTCCGCTCCGCGACTTCTTCGTCAAGAAACTTCGGCGCTCCAAGCATCTCTGTGACGACGTCTGGCGTCACCTCGACCGGCGCCTCGTCCCCCTCAGCCCGCCGACGAGCAACCTTTCGGCAAAGCCCGCCAATCTCGCGCTCGAGATTTCTCACCCCTGCCTCACGGGTATAACCGCGGATCAACGCATGCAACGTCTCTTCGGTGAACCTGATCTGGTCACCATTGAGGCCATGATTCGTCACCTGACGGTCGACGAGGTGTTCAATCGCAATGACGAGCTTCTCATCCTCGGTATAACCAGGTAACTCGAGCACTTCCATCCGGTCGCGGAGTGCCGGTGGAACCGGGTCGAGTACGTTGGCGGTCGTGATGAACAGCACCTCCGACAAATCGAATGGGACGTCGAGGTAGTGGTCCCGGAAGGTGTTATTCTGCTCGGGGTCGAGAACCTCCAAAAGTGCCGACGCGGGGTCACCCCGAAAATCCATGCCTAGTTTATCGATCTCATCAAGGATGAAAACGGGGTTCTTCGATTCTGCACGACGCAGCCCCTGAATGACCTGACCGGGCAGAGCGCCGATGTAGGTACGCCGGTGCCCTCGGATCTCTGCCTCGTCTCGCATCCCACCGAGCGAGACCCGTACAAACTTCCGGTCCAGAGATCTCGCAATAGATTTGGCAAGCGACGTCTTGCCGACACCAGGTGGACCGACGAAGCAAAGAATAGGCCCCTTGACTTTGGGGTTGAGCTTACGAACCGCGAGATATTCGAGAATGCGGTCTTTAGCCTTAACGAGATCGGAATGATCCGCGTCCAACGTGTCTTTTGTCCGCTTGAGATCGACGACCTCGTCCGTCCGCCTATCCCACGGTAGCACGATAAGCCAGTCGATGTACGTCCGGGATACGGTGTACTCGGCCGCCGCGACCGGCATTCTCGATAACCGATCCAATTCGTGGAGTGCTTCCTTCTTCACCGCTTCGGGCATTCCGGCTCCATCGATCTTTTCGCGCAGTTCCTCGATTTCTTTGGTTTGATCGTCAGTCTCACCAAGCTCTTTCTGAATCGCCTTAAGCTGCTCGCGAAGCAAGTACTCCCGTTGGTTCTTACCGACTTCAGACTGGACCTGCGACTGGATCTTGGACCCGAGCTCAAGGACTTCGAGCTCTTTAATTAGAACGCGGTTCAGATCGTTCATCCGTGCACGAATGTCGAGCGTTTCAAGGACCTGCTGCTTAGCGGCGGTCGGGATCGTGGACAGGCTCGAAGCAATGAAGTCAGCGAGCTTGCCCGGCTCTGAGATATTCGCAGACAACGCCTGCAGGTCGTCTGACAGCAGAGGCGAGAGCGATACCACCTCCTGAAAGTTGTTCCTGATGTTACGCTGGAGAGCATCGATTTCGACGTGGTCCTCTTCAAGACTGATCTCGGTGGCCGTGCTGACGGCTCCGCGGACGAAGGGATCCGAAGTGATGACCCTATCGAGCTGGACACGCGCGAGCCCCTGAACGATCAGTCGCAAACTTCCATCTGGAAGTTTGAACATCTTGTGTATGTGGGTGACCGTGCCGATGTTATATAAATCGTCCTTTGTCGGCTCTTCGACCGACGCGTCACGCTGGGTGAACACCCCTACCAACTGACCGTCAGCGAGCGCCTGGTCGATCAAGCGGATCGAAGTTTCACGTGCGACCGCCAGTGGCATGAACGAATTCGGAAAGAGCACCGTGTCGCGGAGCGGAAGGATCGGAAGCTCTGGCGGAATCGAGAGTGGTTGCTCTTCACTCGCTTCGACGTCTTCGTCGAGACGATCTTTTTCATCGCTCATGTGGCAAGCCCCGAGCAACTGACACAACATAACCCCACCACCCGAAGTGGGATCCGCTGAAATTCGATGCTAACGACGATCTGATCTGTTTGAACCAGCATTTCATCTCTAACCAGCCAAGTCCGTAAACAATGATACCGCTCCTCGACGGTTGCCGTGCACCTCACGTTGCCGAGCAAGCTCTCGGACTTCCTCACAGCCCGTGCAGCAAACCGCGAACGGCAGGGCCCGAAGGCGCTGCTCGGCGATCTCGTCACCGCACTCGTAACAGTAACCGTACGTCCCTTCGTCATGGCGAGACAGCGCTTCCCCGATCTTCCTAAGCGTTTCCGTCCTCATCTGAAGAAGCGCGAATTCAATATCGTCCTGAATCTCGGCGTCTGAACTCTCAGCTTCATCCCGAACACCCTGCACCGGAAGTACCGCGCCCGCCGTTCTGACATCACGCATCTTGTGATGCACTTCCCCGATGATTTCGAGGCGTCGCTCCTCAAGAATGCGCTTTAACTCCTTGTATCGGGCCGTATCCATCTTCTTTCTACCGGCTGCTCTGGTCATGATTACGGCTCCTTCCGCCACGTACGAGGTATTGTTCGTCCGTGCGGATCTTTTCGGATCTAGTCAGTCGACTCATCACATCAACGTGAAATCTTCGTAAAACTAATTACCATTGAACCTCCTGAAAACAGGTCCAACGGGGGAACAGCCGTCGCAACACCCGACAAAACCTGATGGGATCGGGAAGAACTGAAGATAAGGACCCGTGTGAAAGGACGTTCTCTCCGTCTCTAAATCTCCATTCGATCGCAGACAATACGACGCAACTTGTTGCTAAAAAATATGTTACGTGTTTCACCGAACTCCCATTCAAAACGGTATGTACACTTTGAATAGACGACGGAACCTCACTACCGGTTTCGTTCTTTCTTGCTTTAACGGACCACTCTGTCACTGGACGGAAACACTGGCTTCAGCTTTCCGTTCGGCCTAAAACGTGGCAGGACTAGCAACAATCTTGACTGTCGCACGGCTCACCGCAGGCCTATTCTCCAACACTCGACATGCGTTGACCGACCCTGGTGACTGTGCAAAGCTTGTTGACTGGAGCAGGCCCCAACCATGAAATACACGTGTCCCCTTTGCCAGCGACGTCGCGCCCGTCGGGCCTGCCCAGCACTCGGACAGCAGATCTGCCCCGTTTGCTGTGGGACCAAGCGCCTAGTTGAGATCAGCTGTCCGGCCGACTGTTCCTATCTGCAGTCGGCAAACACGCATCCGCCGGCGATAGTTCAACGTCAACAAGAAAAGGATGTGCGGTTCCTGCTCCCGCTGATGCACGATCTGTCCGAGCGCCAACGCCAGATCATGGTCTCGCTGCAGACATGCCTGCGTACCGATCGACCGGACGCCCCGGCGGTGACTGACGTTGAGATTGAGGAAGCGGCGAAGGCACTAGCTGAAACTTATGAAACCGCTAGCCGCGGTATTCTCTATGAGCACACGGCCACATCGCTGAACGCCCAGCGTTTGAGCAAAGAACTAAAGGCGGTGATCGAATCTGAGGCAAGAGGAGGCGTACGGATGCTGGATGCAGACATCGCCATCGCTACGCGGCGTATCGAAACAGCCGCGCACGACGCACGACATACCCTCACTGGTGGGGAAATTGCTTACCTCTCGCTGCTCAAGCGTGTGCTGCGCGAGCCGAAGGGCGAGGCCACGAGGCCATCAGACCCTGGTCAGCTGCACCAGACTAGTTCGGGTTTGATCGTGCCCGGTCGTTGAGCACCTGATGCAAGTGATATAATTCCGATCGTAGAATCTTCAGATAGATTATGGCGAAGCGCTGCGAGATTTGCGGTAAAGGCCCAGTCGTAGGGAGAAATGTCAGTCACGCTCATAACGTGACACCGCGCCGCTTTCAGGCCAACATCCAAACCGTTCGTGCCGTCGTTAACGGTGGTATCAGGCGCATGCGTGTCTGCACACGCTGCATTCGTTCGAATAAGGTCACTAAGGCCGCCTAAGCGGTACGCTACGCCATGCGGACGGCGGTCCACTCCGACAGTGCTCCTACCGCCATCGGCCCATACTCCCAAGCGATTCGTGTCGGTCAGTTGCTCTTCGTCTCTGGGCAAGTAGCACTGGATCCGGAAACCGGCGCTCTTGTTCAAGGAGATGTAGCTACCCAGACACACTCGGTGCTGAGGAACCTCAAAAGTATTCTGGAGGCCGCCGGCGCCTCGCTTGACGACGTCGTCCGGACGACGGTGTTTCTCGCTGACCTGAATGATTTCTCGGCGATGAACGGCGTCTACGCGACGTACTTCACGCCGCCGGCTCCCGCCCGGTCGACGATTCAGGTCGCCCGGCTACCGAAAGACGCGCGGGTCGAGATCGACCTCATCGCGTCGATATCAGCCTAGCTGTCACAGCCCTGGAAACAGTTTCACCTAGCACCGGGATCCTGTCGCCGACACTGGATCGCACTGTCGGTCTCTATCCTTGCGGGCGGATGTGCCTCTCTCAAGACCCAATTGCACCAAGAACGAAAAACGACCCTGAGCGGGATTTTGGAAGGCGATTAGGCGCCACCCACCAACCGTTTTGTGATCGGCGCTACGGCATCGGGCATGACTTCAGTTCACCGGCCGACCATCGATGCCATACGGATATCCCTTCTACTGCTTGCGTAGCACCCTCTCGACGTCAAGCACCCCCGGCACGGTGCGTACCATCTTAATAACACGCTGTAGGTGCTTCAGGTCACGAATGTCCATTGTGACGCTAATGCGCCCATGATGATCCTCGTTCGCCGTTGCTTCAACCTTTCTGATATTGATTTTCGCATCGGTGATGCGTGCGGTGACATCAGCGAGCATGCCACGACGGTCCTCAACCTGGATACTCAGACAGATTGTAAATAACGACGAGTCATCGCCTTTGTCCCACATGACGTCGATGCGACGCTCCGGGTCGTACAAAAGGTTGAGAACGTTCGGACACCTCTCTGAATGGACCGACACGCCCTTACCGCGGGTAATGTAACCGACTATCTTCTCGCCCCGGATCGGGTTACAACAGCCGGCTCTGAACACCATTAGATCGTCGAAGCCCTTCACCTTGATCTCGTCTTCGCTCTGGCGGATCATCCGCCGAACCAGTGATGTGATGACGGCTTGCTTTTTCTTTTCGTTCAATTGATCCGGTGGAACAAACTTGTCTAATACTTTTCGAGCCGCTACCCTCCCATAACCGATCGCCGCAAAGAGATCGGACGCAGTTTTAGTACCGAACTCACCGGCAATAGCCGCAAGCGTATCGGGGTTGAGTACGTTCTTGGGATTCAGATTGAAGCGTCGAACCTCCCTGTCGAGCAACTTGCTTCCAAGCTCGACTGCACGAACCTTTTCCGCGGAATGAATGAAGTGCTTGATCTTGTTTCGTGCGCGCGAGGTCGCAACGAAGTTTAACCAGTCACGACTCGGCTTGTGACCGGTGGCCGTGACGACCTCAACGATATCTCCGCTCTGAAGACGCGTTCGTAGCGTTACCATCCGCCCATTCACTCGAGCACTCACACACATGTGCCCCACGTCGGTGTGGACGGCGTACGCAAAATCGACTGCGGTGGCGCCGCGCGGCAGAGCCTTGACCTCTCCCTTCGGTGTGAAGGTGTAAACCTCATCTGGATAGAGGTCCACCTTGAGGCTGTTAATGAACTCTCCCGGATCGGGAACTTCCTTCTGCCATTCCAGCAATTGCCTGATCCACACGAAGTACTGCTCGTCCGCTTTTACACCTACTCGCCCCTCTTTGTACTTCCAGTGCGCCGCAATCCCCTCCTCAGCAACCCGGTGCATCTGTTCCGTCCGAATCTGGACTTCGAAGGGAAACCCGCGTTCACTAACCACGGAAGTATGGAGCGACTGGTACCCGTTGGGCCGGGTCATGGCAATGAAGTCCTTGAACCGCCCGGGAACGGGTGCCCAAGTCTGGTGGATAATACCGAGCGCCGTGTAGCAGTCACGAACTGACCCGGTGACAACTCGTAGCGCAACTAGGTCGTACACGTCGTCAAGGCCGATTTTCTGACGCTTGAGCTTCTGGCGAATGCTGAACAGTCGCTTGATACGCCCCTCGATCATCACGATCGAGACCTGCGAGTCACGCAGTTTATCTTCAAGCGTACGCTTCAGCGTCGCAACCGTGTGTTCAGTAGCACGGCGGCGCTTGTCGACCAGGGCCCGCAATGTCTCGAACACCTTCGGATCGAGATACCGAAACGCCAGCTCCTCAAGTTCGTTCTTGACCTTGCTCATCCCCAGGCGATGCGCAATTGGCGCGTAGATGTCGAGCGTTTCCCGAGAGATCGTGACCCGCCGCTCCTCTCCCAGGTAATCCAGCGTGCGCATGTTGTGGAGCCGGTCAGCGAGCTTCACGAGGATCACGCGCACGTCGTCCACCATCGCGAGCAGCATCTTGCGGAAGTTCTCCGCTTGGCGTTCCTCGCTCGACGAAAATGGAATGGTGCTGATCTTGGTGACTCCCTCGACGACGTGGGCTACCTCTGGACCGAAGTGTTCGCGGACTTTGTTGATCGTCGTTAGCGTGTCTTCAACGACGTCGTGAAGCAGACTGGCAGCGATCGCGACATCGTCGAGCTTCATTTCGGCAACGAGTGCGGCCACCTCGAGTGGATGTGTGATGTATTGCTCGCCGGAATCACGGGTCTGACCCGCATGTTCGAGTGCGGAGAATTCGTAGGCGCGGTGAAGAAGGTCAGTGTCCGAATCTGGATTGTTAACCCGGACCTTCGTCATCAAATCGTCGAAGCTGATCATGAAAACACGTGTCTAGCCAATAAGATACAGGGATGCGTGCAGAATTCAATCCTCATCATAGAAGGCCCGCAGGAGGCGGTCAAGACGGTGCGTGGTGTCGGTCTCCGCGGTGAACGACTGGTACGAACAAGCGCAAATTAAGTAATCACTGCCTAGCAGTTTCACCAATAAGCCAAATTCTTTGGGGGCGTCAAAAGATTGATAATTAAGGGGATAAGAACTATCGACAATGCTTGACTTGCACTTTTTCGCTTCACTATACTGGTGCGGTTTCTGGCACGCGGTTGCCACGGATTCTTGCCAATAATTCGACGGGTACTACTATGGTCCAGTTTTGAAGATCGTCCTTAGTTGCACGAGCTGGACACAAGGTTGACAGGCTGAAGGGGGAACATCATGTACACCGGACGTAACCTCGGGCGACTTACCATCATCGCCGTGTTGATGCTGCCATTGGTCTCCTGCAGTTTCTTCTCCGAACTAAGCGCATTGCGAACCTTTAAGGACGCCAACGTGCTTTACGGGCGTGCGGACTACCAGGGCGCTGTGGAAGCTTATCAAGAAGTTCTGGATGTTCTCACCGAGAACCCGGACTCCGAACTCGCACAGCGCCTGACCGCAGCCTACTTCTACCTCGGCAACAGCTACGACAACCTGTACAAGCCGGCGTTGCGAGGCGACGCGGAAAACGACACCTACCTGAATGAGGCTGAGCGACACTATCGGTTAGCCACCGAAAGAATTAATGATCCAGACCTACAGAAGCTTTCCATGCAGTATCTCGTGTCAGTATTCGGTGCAGACAAGCTGAACGACCCGAGTCGATCAGAACCGGTCCTGCGCGATATGATCCAGGTCGATCCCGGTGACCCCGACAACTACTTCGCGCTCGCCAGACTGTACGAGGATTCCGGCCTGTTCGACGACGCCGAAACAGTAATGCAAGAAGTCAGGAACATGCGGCCGGACGATCCAGTTGTCTATCTGCAGCTCGCGGGCTTCTACAATAGAGGTGGGGAATTCGACCAAACGATCGAGGCTCTTGAACAACGGGCAAACATCGAGCCTGACAACCCAGAAGCCTACTACACCATCTCGACCTTCTATTGGGAAAAGGCTTTCCGTGACTTCCGGATCACTCAAGATGAGAAACGCCAGTACGTTATGTCCGGACTCGAAGCAGCTGACCAGGCACTCGGCTTGAACGAGCGCTACATAGATGCCCTCGTCTACAAGAACATTTTACTCAGGATGCAGGCCAACATGACCGAGGACCTAGACGAGCAGCAGGCTATGATTGCGGAAGCCGACGAGCTGCGCGACCGCGCAGAGGAATTGCAAGAAGCGCAACAAAGTGCTGGCGCTGCCGCGGCCGGTTAAATAGCCGCCCGAATCTATACTACGTTCGTGGATACCGACGGGCCGGTTGCTTATGTGAGCGACCGGCCCGTTTTTCTTTATTATCCCGTGCCCGGGAGACCGGACGAATGGCACCCCGGCCCCACCGCAACACCACTCCGGGGCCGCACGACGTGGTCCACAAAAAGGACTGCAATCCCCCCCGCGGGGGAGGGAACCCCCAGCCCATTCGCCTCTAATTCTTGACGGGAACCAAGCCTGGTGAGGTGTCCGCTGATGCTACGCCGGCCGCACGGCCGTGGTTCACAAAAAGGGCGGCAATCCCCCCCGTGGGTGGAGGGAAACCTCCCGGATGATGCTCCGCAGTGGGGACCGCATGGCACTGCTATAGAAGCGAACTACGTTTGGGATATCTTGGACGGCATTCGGGGTAATGGTTTAACCCTAGAGAAGTAGACTAATTGATTGTGGCAGAAACTCAAAAGCTAAAGTTCGATCCCGACAAGTGGGAGAAGGCGTTAAAGAAGCTAAGGAAGGGCCTCGCCGCCACCCGTGGGAATACCGTGGATGATGTTGATGATTTACCAGACTCGCTACCGCTCGACAGACCGGTGGCGATATTTTTTGATTCTGGCAAGAAAAAGCGAACGAAAGAATGAACAACTTGCCGAGTCCGATTCGATCCCCGTTGAACCGCCCGCTGAGCTAGGCTAGATGTCTCGCCGTCGTCATTGTGGTCGGAGGACTCCTATGACCGGTCGCTACGAACAGTGCGTCGCGTGAACTGTTGGCACGGCCGTATTTGTGACATGGTAAACCATGTCCCAGTACTACAACGGTAAGCGCACGCGAAATCTATTTAGTCCGGAAGCGACGACGCCGTTCAAGGTGTCCCGCTCAAGACTCGACCAGTTCATCAAGTGTCCGCGCTGTTTCTACATCGATCGGCGCCTAGGCGTGGGCCAGCCGCCTAGTTTGCCCTTTACCATCAATTTGGCGATCGATCACCTGCTCAAGAAGGAATTTGATGAATATCGCCAGTCCGGTCAGCCACATCCACTGATGCGCGAGGCGGGGGTTGATGCGATTCCGTGTCCGCACGAGAAACTGGAGCAGTGGCGGAAGAACTTTACGGGCGTGCAGGTCCATCATGAAAAGACCAACTTATTGATTACCGGAGCCATTGACGACCTCTGGATCACGTCAGAGCAGCAGTACGTGGTCGTGGACTACAAGGCGACGAGCAAGGACAAACCCGTGACGCTCGACGCGCCGTGGCAGAAAACCTACAAGCGCCAGATGGAGATTTACCAGTGGCTTCTGCGCGGGAATGGTCTCACCGTGTCAGATACGGGCTACTTCGTCTACTGCAACGGACAGCGCAGCGCGGCGCGCTTTGATAGCCATCTGGATTTCGATATTTCGGTCATTCCCTACGTTGGCACCGATGACTGGGTCGAGGCGTGCGTTGTGGACGCGCACAGGTGCCTTATGAACGATGCGATTCCGCCCGTAACATCGGATTGTGACTACTGCATCTATCACGCGGCTGTGACGGATGTCGTTCAGGCTCGATGCTGACTTTGTGGACCAACGCCTTACCCTCGAATGGCCCACCGCCCACCCACGTAACGAAGCCCCGTCCCCGTTGGACTGCCAACCGTCCAGTGGTAGGCTAGACGCCTCGCCGTTCGTCGTCGTGATCGGAGGACGATATAACCTCTCCACCTGAAGAGATCACCGTCGAGCATCCAAAGTAAGGTGAGGCAATGGACACAGACCACACGACCTATGAAAAGGCAGTGCGCGACCATCTGGCCCGCAGACGTCAAGCGGTGCCGATCGTCCCACGCGACGCCCTCTCACCTTTAGCCGAGCAGCAGAACCGAATCTTGGGCGTAGACCTGATCCAGTGGATCAACAACATAGCCGACGGCCTCCTCTCCGAGCGCGCTTTGCTCCTGCACCACAAGGACCCCGCCATCTTTTTCATATCGACCATGCCGGGCCTCGTTGCCAGTCAGGAAATCATCGGGGATGAACACGGGCCCTTCGTCTGGGGGTTACCGGAAGACTTCGACTCGTTCGAAGAGCGGGACGAAGAAAACATCTTCCATGTCGAGTACAGGTCGCTTTTCAAGGAACTCGAGAGCGACGCTGACGTGAAAGAACTCACGAAGTCTCACCCACTTGAACCTGGCGAGAGATATTTTATCCACACTGTTGAGAGTGTGATGGGGCCACTATTCGCACGGGGCGGGGAGCACTTATGGAAGTGGGACGGGGGAAAACTGGAGTTGCTTGAGGAGGCGTGGCGGACGTGGGTTTCGTGAACCTCGTCAACCTGGTCACCTGAAGGTCAAATCGGATGTGCGTTTGAACGATGAGCAGCACGCGGCACTCCGGTAAGTGCCGACCCCAACCTGTGTCGGAGTGACCATAGAAGTGTATTGATATACCAACTACCAAAAACCCTCAGGCCCGGAAGTTCGATCCCGACAAGTAGGAAAAGGCGTTAAAGAAGCTAAGGAAGGGCCTTGCCGCCACTCGTGGGAATACCGTGGATGATGTTGATGATCTACCGGACTCGCTACCGCTCGATAGAACGGTGGCGATTTTTATGGTGTTAGTAAAAAGTAGGGAGTAGTTGATGATCTATCCCGAAGACTATCGCACCGAGATCGAGCGCGTCGAGGCCGGAAGTGTGGCGTGCGTCGTTAGCTCGCCGCCGTTCTGGACCGCGCACGGGACGCAGGAGTGCGGCGGCAATCCCCCCCGCTGGGGAGGGGGACCCCCAGCCCATTCGCCTCTAATTCTTGACGGGAACCAAGCCTAACTAGTTGCCGACTGGCGATGCACCGGCCGCGCGCCGCATCCCCTCGGTGACAATCCCGACTTTGTCGACTCCAGCGCCCTTTGCCGCGTCAATCACCTCGATGATCTCACCGTAGGTCAAGTTGCCGGCTCCTGCGATGAACATCGTCTTTTCTCGGCGCTCCTCAAAAATCGTACGAAGCCGGCTTTCGAGGGCCGAGAGGTTCACGTCCTGTTTGTTGATCGCGATACGCCGGTCAGCCGTGTACTCTAGTACGATTTGACTGCTGTCCGTAGCTGCCTGCTGCGAGCCTTGCGTCTCGAGTGGCAGGTTAATATCCAGACCGCGTTGCGCCAGTGGAAGCGCCGCCAGGAAGATGACGATCAACACTAGCAACACGTCGATGAATGGCGTGATGTTGATTTCCCCGTTTGCCTCTGGCCGTTCGGCCTCGACGACGTCTTGCGCGCCGTGGTGTTTTCGCGCCATGTTCTAACCCCCTGCACCGAGTTTGCGTTCGGTGATGAGCCCGATATTCTCGATACCGGCCCGCTGTAGCTGATCAAGCAGATCCATGACAGAACTGTACTGTGCGTTGTTATCGGCTTTGATGAGCAGGATTCGTTCGAACTTCCGCTCCAACGCTCGGTTGATGGCATTCAGCAACTCTGGCTCAGGGGTCGGAAGATTATCGACAAAATACCGACCGTCTGCTGTCACTGCGAGGACCGTGTTCGCGTCGTTGTCCGCCTTATCTGCGGTGTTTGACGCTTCTGGCAACGTCAGTGTGACACCTGCCTGCAATAGCGGCGCGATCAACATGACGATGATCAGTAGCACCAGCATCACGTCAGCCATCGGCGTGACGTTGATCTCCGAATTCAACGCATCTTTCTTATGACCAACCTGCATTCCCATATTAGGGACCTCCTCAACACGCCGAGCACCATGCGCTACCGCAACAAAAACAACATCAAAGCACGCGCCTGGCGGCCGGGTATGCTAGGACGCCTACTTCTTTATGAAGTAGTCAACCAGCTCCGAAGACGAATTGTCCATCTCAACGTTGAAGTACTCAATCCGACCCGTGAGGTAATTGTAGAACCACACGGCAGGAATCGCGACGAACAGTCCGATCGCGGTTCCGACGAGTGCCTCGGCGATACCGGCCGACACGGCACCCAAACCACCAGACCCGGTCGCAGCAATGCCCTGGAACGCATTGATAACCCCCAACGTCGTCCCAAGCAACCCGACAAACACTGCGGTCGATCCGATGGTTGCTAGCGAACCCATCCCCTTTTTGAGGTCGGCGGCTGTCAGCGCGGCCGCACGCTGAATGGCACGCCGCACACTGTCGACCACGTCGTCTTTCGAGAGTTCCACGCCGGTATCCTGCTGAAACTGGAATTCCTGCAGCCCCGCTAGGACGACCTTGCCCAAGTGGCTGTACTTGAAGTTCTTAGACTGTGACACCGCGATCGCATCCTTCAGCTTACCGTCCTTTAGATGCTTCGCGACCTGGGGCGCAAACGCCTTCGACTGTTTCGTAGCTTGTGCAAACGTGAAAAGCCGCTCCAGGAACACGCCAACCGACCACATTGACATGATACCTAACAACAACATCAGAGTCTTGACCGCTAAACCCATTTGCTCCCAAAGCTCAAGAAAATCCATCTACCCCTCCTCACGAAAAACCTGCCAAAGTGACAGTATTCGAGAAATCTAGATACGTTTCAGACTTCCCGCTACCCTAACGTGAAGTTCACGGTCACTGTCATAATGACCGGGACCGGCACTCCGTTGAGCAGCGTCGGCGTATAAATCCACTGCTTGACCGCCTCGATAGCAGCTTCATCCAGCAACGGCACCGAGCGCAACACCCTCACCTCTGTCACCTGACCGGTCATACCGATGACCGCCTCGAGAATGACCACACCCTGGACGCGGGCTGACTGGGCGACCGGTGGATATCGCGGTGGGACATCAGTCACCTTCGTCGGCGGGCTAATATTCCCCCCAACCCGCACCGGCTCCGGTGGTGGAGGTGGCGGCGGTGGGGCCGACGGTAGACCACCCACGATACCACCAACGACACCACCAGCGACGCCCCCCTCTACGCCCTGAACTTCGGTAAGGTCGAAACCAGCTTCTGGCACGATCTCCTCGGGCGCTTCAATGGGAGCGGCGTTGGGGTTAACTTCGACCACCGGCGCAGGTGGTGCTTCGGCGGCGCGTGGTGGCGGTGGTGGTGGTGGCGGCGGCGGCGGCGGCGGCGGCGCCGCCACAAAAGCCATCATCGAGGATGGCGTCGGAAGAGCATCGGTCGCCAGAAGCGGGATGATTACAACGGCACCAATCACCCCGATGTGTGCCGCCATCGACACAGGAACTGTGTACCACTTCTGCGAGCCCACCTTGATAGTGGGGTTCGATATTTCACCAAACATCGCAGGTTCCGTTTTTTTCTGAACCCCAGGTGCTTTCCGCGCAGCTACGACTTTGCTTTTCTTGTCAACCAAAGGCGCCCCCTCAGCCTACTCTAAACGTAGACAACGGAAGATTCTCGATTATAAGCACGTCAAAAATCGATATCAACGAAACAGAGTTCCCTACTACTTCCCATCGAAAACTTGCCGCTACGAAAGCAAAATAAGAACCGCTTCATACGGGTTGCAAACGAATTCTACGATTCCGCTCCCATACTGCTGGGCCAGCCTGTTGAACTGAGAGCCACCGCAGAACGAAGCATCTTAACCAGCTAGACGAGCCCCGTCAATCAACTTCCACAAGGTAGAGGCACACGGGGGGCCCTAACATCAACTCATCCACCCGACGACCAACGGCGCAAAGATGACCGCGACAATCGTCATGAGCTTAATAAGGATGTTTAGGCTCGGTCCAGACGTGTCCTTGAACGGGTCCCCGACAGTGTCGCCAATCACCGCCGCCTTGTGCGGCTCTGACCCCTTACCGCCATGGTTACCTTCCTCAATGTATTTCTTGGCGTTGTCCCACACTCCCCCGGCATTAGCCATCATCAGCGCCATCAACACACCCGTAACAAGTGCGCCGGCCAGCAAGCCACCCAGCCCTGCAACACCCAGCAGGAACCCGACTGCAATCGGCGCCAACACAGCGATCACGCCAGGAATGACCATCTCACGAATCGCCGACTTCGTCGAGATCTCAACGCACCTGGCTGAATCTGGCTCGGCCTTGCCCTCCATTAATCCGGGAATCTCCCTAAACTGCCGACGGACCTCTTCGATCATGTCGTTCGCCGAACGGCCGACCGCGTTCATCGTGAGGGCTGAGAAGAGAAACGGTAGCATACCGCCGAGAAGCATCCCGATTAGCACATTCGGATTATCGAGCGTCAGGCTAAGGTAATCCGGGTTGAAGACGCTCTCACCACCCGCCTCCACGACAGCAGCAGCGGCCGTCGCGCGGAACGTACTGAAGAGTGCCAGTGCCGTCAGCGCAGCGGACCCGATCGCAAACCCCTTACCCATCGCCGCCGTCGTGTTACCCACAGCGTCCAGTGCATCGGTACGCTCGCGCACGTAGGACTCGCAATGACTCATCTCGGCGATCCCACCCGCGTTGTCAGCAACCGGACCATAGGCGTCGACGCCGAGGCTAATGCCGAGTGTCGACAGCATGCCAACTGCCGCGATCGCGATACCGTAGAGCTGAGCAAACGCGAAGCTGAAGTAGATCGCGACGCAAATGACCACGATCGGTAGTGCGCACGACATCATGCCGACACCCAGTCCTGCGATGATGTTCGTCGCCGGGCCCGTTTCCGATTGCTGGGCAATCCGGCGCGCGGGCGGCTTGTCCTTGCCGGTGTAGTACTCGGTCAGTTTCCCGATCGCAACGCCGGCAACTACACCGAAGACCACACACCAGAGCACCGCCAGTGGGATCCCTAGGAAAACAACCAGGACACCGGCACCGATGAAAACAAGAACCGAGGCGACCAGCAGGCCCCGGTGTAGAGCGCTGCTGATCTTACTCTCGTCGTCTGTGTTGACGACGAAGGTCCCGAGAATCGACGAGACAATGCCGATACCAGCCAGCAGGATAGGGAAGAGGACCAAGCTACGCTGTAGGTCACTGAACGCTGCCGCATCTACGTCCCAGAGCGCAGCGACACCTGGAGCGCTAAGCGCCCAGGCCAAAGCCATCGACGCGATGATGCTGCCGACATACGACTCGAAGAGATCGGCACCCATACCGGCCACGTCGCCGACGTTGTCACCTACATTGTCGGCAATAGTGGCAGGGTTCCGTGGATCGTCCTCCGGAATACCCGCCTCTACCTTACCGGACAGGTCTCCAGCCACATCGGCCGCCTTGGTGTAAATACCCCCGCCAACGCGTGCGAACAGCGCGATCGATGACGCTCCAAGCGAAAAGCCAAACAACGCTTCGACCGCATCCGGACCGCTACCACTCAGACCGCCATAGGCGTAATAGAGCACTGAGACGCCAAGGGTCCCAAGCGCTACGACGGTCATTCCCATGACGGCGCCGCTCGAGAAGGCAACGCGGAGTGCACCTGATAGGCTTTCGGTGGCCGCATGGGTTGTACGGACTGCGGCCCCGGTGGCCGTTCGCATACCGATCCACCCGGCCGTGGCCGAGAGCGTGGCGCCAACGAGGAAGCTGATTCCGGTCAGCAGCGCGTTCCCCGGCAGGAAAAGCACTAAAACGACGAACATAACCGCGACGAATCCCGCCAGCACGCTGTACTCTGTGCGCAGGAACGCCATCGCGCCAGCGCGAATCAGTGCGGCGATACGCTGCATCCGCTCTGTACCAGGGTCGTGGTTGTTAATCCTGCGGATCAGAAAAATGGCGAAAAGCGCCGCTAAAACAGGCGCCCCCCACCCGAATACAAAGTAAAGTTGCTGCTCCATTTATCCCTCAGCGTTGGTCGACCAGACGAACACAAGCCCGACAAACTAACAATCCCGTTTCGTAACTGTCAAGGACCGCCGAGCGTGTCACCATTATCTGGACCGTGGTGCGCCACCCGCCACCAATCCGTCCGTGGGTCGGGTCGCGTCTCGTAGTTGGTCGCGTTCGACGTGTAGCCGCTCGGAGATTGCCATCCCACCAGTGAGAAAGACTTGCACCCCTTCCTGGACCGTCAGATCGGGGAACGATACTACCGAGCGCGGATAAATATGGATGTCGCCAAAATAGATGTGGTTCGTTGGCACATAGACGGCTACGAGAGCATCCACCTCCCGCCCACGATCCAACGCAAACTCTTTCGTGAGGAAGCCGAGGAATAGACCGCGCTTCGGATCGTCGACCAGCACAACCCGCTTGAATCCGAGTTGGCCTTCTGGGGAGAAGGCAGCAACAAGCTGCTTCACCGGTCCGTAGACCGCACGGAAGACCGGCAGCCGTAGCAGATACGTCTCGACCCGCTGCAACACCCGCCTGCCAAGCACGTTGGTCGCCAGCGCACCAACCATGATGACGATTACCAATAGGGTCGCGAGCCCCAGACCAGGAATTTCCCGTCCCAGCCACTGCGCGTAGACCGGTTCCATTACTCCATCGACCAGCCGAAACAGCCACACGAAGGCGGCCACGCTGATAATGAGCGGAATGGTTACCACAAAACCAGTGATCAAGCTGCGACGGAACCACTGCATCGAGCCAAGTCCTCACGTTCGACGTATTCACGACCAGACGATCCAGAACAACACACATCCCGCCAACGCGAGTCGATAAGCCGCGAACAAATCGAGCGAGTAACGCGAGACGTAGCGGATGAAATACTTCACGGTAAAATAGCCGACCACCGACGACGACATGATTCCGACCGCGAAGACACCAGGCGCACCGTGTGGAATGCCTTGCGCCGCCAAGTCGATCGCTGCTAGGCCGGCCGCCGCCATAATAGCCGGAATGCCCAGGAGAAACGCGAAGCGAGCGGCCCCGACGCGATCGAGTCCGATGACCATTGCCACCGTGAGCACGGCACCAGAACGAGAGACACCGGGGATCAATGCAGCAGCCTGAGCAAGCCCGAGTCCGAGCGCTTCACCCGTGCTTAACGTCTCCTCGTTGCGCGCCTGCCGCCCGACGCGCTCGGCGAACAGCATCGCGACGGCACCCATAGCCAAACTCGCACCTGCCACCTGGGGCGTGCGGAGTGAGCGGGTGATGATGTCGGCCAGAGTCACTCCTACGATCATGATCGGCACGGTACCAATGACCAACGATCGTAGCAACTTCGACGGACCGTGCGCATCACTCCAACCCGCCGGATCAGTGACTGCTAGCACCATGGCTCCGATGTCAGATCGGAAATAGATACCCACGGCAACCAACGTGCCGACGTGACACGCCACATCAAACGCCAGATCGAATTGCCCCCCGGACTCCCAACCAAAAAATGCCCGCGCTAGAATCAAATGCGCTGAACTAGAAATCGGAAGGAACTCGGTGAGCCCCTGGATAATCCCGAGCAGCGCCGCCTGAAGTGCGGTCAAGGCTTATTGGCCTCGTTCGCAATCACGGTGGCATTCTGTCACTGATTCATCCCAAGCCGCAGCGTTTCTCGTTGACCAAACACTCCCGGTGCTGGCTCTGAACCAAAGTCATCTAATCCCAAACATGAACACGGACGGGACCACTGTGGTCAGGATGCCCGTGCTTTCCGATTCTGTCGTTTTGAACGCCGCTGCGGACGTGCCGACACCGCGGCCACGACCTGCTTGCGCTTGGCGGCCCGCCCCTCTGTGATCAGAATCGCGACCGCCGCCGCGATAAAGATAGTCGAGTAAGTACCGCTGATGACGCCAACGAACATGGTAAACGCGAAACCGCGGAGCACTTCGCCGCCGAACAGGTACAGCGCTAGCACGGCAAAAGACGTCGTCCCTGATGTGATAATCGTACGGGCCAGTGTCTGATTGATGCTGGCGTTAACTAGTTGGTCAAACGCGTCTCGACGCATCACGCGGAGGTTCTCTCGCACTCGGTCGAAGACCACGATCGAGTCGTTGACCGAATATCCGGTGATGGTCAGCATCGCAGCGACCACGTTCAGTGACAGCTCGTAGCCAAAAAATGTTAACAGCGAGACAGTAACTAGGATGTCGTGAGCCACCGCTACGATGGCACCGATAGCGAAGCTGAAACGGAACCGCAGTCCGACGTAGACGAGGATACCGGCCATGGCAAACACGAAGGAGTTAACCCCGCGCTGCTGCAGCTCTGCACCGATGACCGGGCCAACCAGTTCCTGGCTTATGACTTCGAAACTGCCGACATCACCAGATTCGAGTGCCGCCACCACCGCCACTGCTCCCGATTCGAGGCTGGTACCCGTCTCGGGGCCCAGTTGTGGCAAACGAATCAGGACCTCGTTGGCGGCAGGGTCACCGTACTGCTGAACAACCTTTTCACCTTCGACACGAGCCAGCGCGTTACGCACCGCATCTTCAGTCGTCGGCTGTTCAAAACGGACGACGACGATCGTGCCTCCCGAAAAGTCAATGCCCAGCGGAAGCCCTCCACGGGCCACCAACATGAAAACCCCACCCACGATGACAAGCAACGAGAGCGCGAAAGCATGCCAGCGCCACTTGATAAAATCGAAATTCGGTGTCTTGAACCGTGCCATCAGCCTGAACTCTGGTCTAAATACTCAACGTTGCCGTCTGTCGGCGTGCCAGAACCGTTTCGAATATCGTGCGCGACACGAAGACCGCAGTGAACACATTAGAAACGAGTCCGAAAAACAACGTCGTGGCGAATCCTTTGATGGGACCCGAACCAAACTGGAACAAAAACGCAGCCGCGATCAGTGACGCGATATGCGTATCAAGAATTGTCAAAAACACTCGGTCGAAGCCGGCCGTGACCGCGGCCTTCACACTTTTAGCCGAACCGAGTTCTTCCTTAATCCGCTCGAATATCAGGACGTTCGAATCGACGCCGATCCCGATCGTCAGAATGAACCCAGCGATGCCGGGGAGTGTCAACACTGCATCGATATAAGCCATGCACCCCATCAGGATGAGCAGGTTCAGCCCGACAGCGACCACCGCGTTGATGCCGGCGAGCTTGTAATAAACCAACATGAAGAGAGCCACGAGAGTCAAACCGGCCACGGACGCAGCCACCCCGGCCCGAATCGAATCGGCACCCAGCGTGGGACCGACCGTCCGCTCCTCAAGATAAGTCAGCGATGCGGGTAGTGCCCCCGACCGAAGAGTGATCTGCAGATCTTCGGCTTCTTCCTGCGACACGCCCGTGATCCGCCCCTGATCGGTGATCCGAGACTCGATCGTGGGCGCTGAGCGCACCCTATTGTCGAGGATGATGGCGAGATTCCGACCAATGTTCTGCCCCGTAATATCGCCGAATTTTCGTGCCCCTTCCCGGTTAAGCATAAAACTCACTGCTGGCTGGTTGTATTCGTCGAGCGATGGACGGGCGTTGCGTAGGTCGCGGCCACTAACTGCCGCAACACGCCGGACCAGATAGTAGACGGTTTCCGAAGTGCCGCCCGGGTTTAGGACGTTAGAGACTCCTGCCACGACCTCCATGTCAGGCGGTACGACGTCGTTCCGCCCCTGCAACAATAGCTCGCGGGTGGGTGACGGCCCATCCTCGACCAGCTTCAGCTCAAGCAAGGCCGTCGACCGGATAATCTCCTTAGCTCGCGCCACATCGGAGACGCCAGGTAGCTGCACCAGGATCTGATCGCCACCCACGCCGTGTGGCGCCACGATCGGCTCAGCCACACCAAGCTCGTTCACGCGTCGCTCAATGGTCTGTAGAGCTTGCCGCACCGATTCCTCGCGTATCGACGCCGCGACCGGTGGTCGCATCCGGAACATATACGTGCCGCCGGCGCCAGATTCGCGACCATAGGAAGCCGCAAGCCACTCGTCGCCAAGCTGCTGGAAGTCACTATCCCGCTCCGGTGGCACACCTTCGACGCGGATGGTCGTCGAGTCGACCGCACTCACGCCGGTCACGGCGATTCCCTGAAGCGAGAGTTGTTCGCTGAACTGTTCGGCATCGGTCTCGGACTCCGCCTCCAGCGCGTCCTCAGTCTGAACGCGCATCACGAGGTGAACACCTCCCTCGAGATCGAGACCAAGGCGGATACGTTCGTCCGGGGGGTACACTGCGAACGCGGCGAGCGCAGCGATCGCGATGATCAACAGGATTTTCCATTGCAAGTTCTTGTTCATGCACTCACCCTACGTATTCGATTCCGGGACGATCGGATCCTCGCCCTGGTAACCGCCGATGGCCGCACGTGACACCTCGATACGCACCTTGTCAGCGACCTGAATATGTACCGACTTCTCGTGCAGTTTCGTGACGGCCCCATAGATGCCACTAGTCGTCACAACTTTGTCGCCGAGCTTAAGAGACTCTTGAAACTGCTTGACCTTCGCCTGACGCCGCCTCATTGGGAGCAAGATGATGAAGTAGAAAATTCCTAGGATCAGGGCAAACGGTAAGAACTGCAGTAGCAGACTTGGCCGCTCACCTGTCGGCTGAGCCATGGCGAAAATCATAGAAGGATCGTACACGTGCATCGATTCCGAATCGCAGTTTTCCGTGCCCACCAGACATAGAAAATCCCCGAGCGACTACCGGCGGCGGCCGTGTCAGCGGCCGCCCACGGACTCAGGCCTGCTGTCGGCGGGGGTACGTCTGGTGGAAGGCTTGCCTAAACTGTTCAAACGAGCCGAGGGCAATAGCCTCCCTCATCCTCCGCATGGTGTCAAGGTAGAAGTGTATGTTATGCAGCGTGTTAAGGGTAGCAGAGGTTACCTCCTTGGCAAGATACAGGTGGCGAAGATAGGCCCGCGAGAAGTTCTGGCACGTGTAGCACTCGCAGTCCGGATCCACCGGCCTATCATCCTCGGCGAAGGCGGCGACCTTAATCGAGATTGGTCCGGTACGAGTAAATAGCTGGCCGTTCCGTGCGTTGCGCGTCGGCAGCACGCAGTCGAATAGGTCAATGCCACGCGCCACCGATTCGACTAGGTTGTCCGGCCGGCCAACACCCATCAGATAGCGCGGTCGCTCTGGTGGCAGTAGCGACGCTGTCCGTCCGGCGACTTCGTACAAAACGTCAGTTGGCTCACCGACGCTAAGCCCACCGATCGCATAGGCTTCAAAACCGACCTCTACGGTTGCCTGTGCGCTGACCTCGCGGAGATCCTGAAACATACCCCCTTGCACGATCCCGAACTGCGCCTGCGTCGGCGTGAGCAACGTCGTGCCGTTCTTGGCGTCCCGTAACTGCAAGAAACGAGCTCGCGACCGGCGCGCCCACCGCAACGTCCGTTGCATCGACAGTCGTGCCTCATCAGCACTCACCGGATAGGGTGTACATTCGTCAAAGGCCATCGCAATGTCGGCGCCAAGGCGAGCCTGGATTTCGGTGGCACGCTCAGGCGTGAGCCAGTGCTCTGTCCCATCGAGGTGCGAACGAAAGCGCACGCCCTTTTCGTCGACGGTACGACGAGCACCGAGGCTGAACACCTGATAGCCACCGCTGTCTGTCAGTATCGGACCGGACCAACCCATGAACCGGTGTAACCCGCCGCGGCGAGCGATGAGCTCGTCGCCGGGCCGTAGGTAAAGGTGAAAGGTATTGGCCAACACGCCCTGGGCGCCGACGTCGCGGAGATCGCGTGGTGTCAGTGCCTTGACCGTGCCGCTCGTCCCAACCGGCAGAAACGCCGGTGTATGCACGGTCCCGTGTGCCGTGACGAGCTCGCCATGTCGTGCGAGACCGTCGGTGTCCATGACATGAAAGCCGAACGTAACAGCCACTGCGGTATACTACGAGATTAAGAGTGAAGCGCCTGCGCGTTGGCGTCGTCTATGGCGGTCGTTCAAGCGAGCACGAAGTGTCGCTCGCCTCGGCCGCAGCAGTCATTGCCAACCTCGATCCCGCGCACTACGAACCAATCCCGATCGCAATCGACCAGACCGGCCGGTGGTCGATAGCTGACCGCCCGCCAACGGCACTCTCTACTGCCGAGGTCATCCAGCAAACACGGATTGGCAAATCGGGAGCCGATCCGCCGTCACTAGAAGCGCATTTGATCGCACACCCTACGAAGGAAACACTCGTCACGATCAAGCGTAACGTGGATCAACATCCGACTAACGCCACCATCGACGGGATGGCGCTGGACGTCGTGTTTCCGGTGGTGCATGGTCCCTACGGGGAGGACGGAACCTTACAGGGTCTCCTTGAACTCGCCAACGTTCCCTATGTCGGCGCCGGAGTCCTGTCATCAGCCGTCAGCATGGACAAAGGCGTCGCTAAGGTTCTGTTCGCAGCGCGCCGGCTACCGATTCTTGCGTACGAGGTGGTGGCCGGGCACAATTGGGATACCGAGACAGACCGCGTGCTCGACCGTATCTCCAAACGGTTGTCCTTTCCAGTCTTCGTCAAACCGGCCAACCTCGGCTCCAGCATCGGCGTGTCAAAAGCGTCCTCCAGGTCTGAGCTGCACGAAGCCCTGGGGCGGGCGCGTGAATTCGACGACAAGCTGCTCGTCGAAGCTGCATTACCAAACGCGCGCGAGCTTGAGTGTGCGGTCCTCGGCAACGAGAACCCTGAGTCCTCCGTCCCGGGTGAAATCATCCCGGCGCATGATTTCTACGACTACGAGTCGAAGTACCTCGACGACGGATCTCGACTTATCATTCCAGCTAAGCTGACAGACGAACAGACCAACAGTGTGCGGGCGATGGCGCTTGAGGCCTTTCACGCTGTGGAGGGTGCCGGAATGGCACGCGTCGATTTTCTCATGGATCGAGGCAATGAACGTATCTACCTAAACGAAGTGAATACCATCCCCGGCTTCACGACCATCAGCATGTACGCGAAGTTGTGGAACGCGTCAGGCCTTTCCTACCCCGCACTCCTCGAACGCTTAATCGAGCTCGCGTTGGCTCGCCATCGACGGAAGCAACGCTTGCGCACGAGCTTGCCTTAGAAGCAAGTGCCATTGGTCATGCACTTGCACGCCCGACCGTCCACGCTAAACACCACTACAGAATTACCACCGGAAACCGATACTTTCTCACGTAGTGATGAGATTTATTTTGTACTTTGGGCGTATTTTGTGCTTGACACGTCAGTTTTCTCATCCATAATCTACATCTGGTATGAGGGTGGACCGCTCAGCCCACCTGTTGTGACACCTCGGTACCGGTAACCAAGCTGAGCAGCCAAATTCCAAGGAGGAAGAATGGCGAAGAAAAAGGCAGCCAAGAAAAAGGCCGTTAAGAAGAAGGCCAAGAAAAAGGCCGCAAAGAAAGGCGCCAAGAAGCGCTGAGGCATGCTGCCAACCGGTTCCGGGGATGCCAACACCTAGTGGTGTCGGCATCCCCTTTTTTTAGGAGTTCCGCGTTTTACTGCGCGGACACCGCGGTCAAGGGCTCCTAAACACGCAGCCTATTGTGCCGGATGGCAGGAATGCTGCGGTTATAACCCTAGAGATCGCAATCACAAACGAAGGGGGGGATAACCCAAAATGGCGAAGAAAAAGGCAGCCAAGAAAAAGGCCGTTAAGAAGAAGGCCAAGAAAAAGGCCGCAAAGAAGGGCGCTAAGAAGCGCTAGGCGCAACTGCGCGCCAGAAAGGGGGCTATGCTAGCCCCCTTTCTTTATGTACAGGTAACCTTATTTGTCGGTCTCTTGGAGCGGTTGGACACCGTCCCAAACCAAGACGCGCTCAATGCTGTCTCCGGTGCGGAGTTGGTCGACGACTTCCATACCGGCAACGACCCGGCCGAATACCGTGTAACGGCCATCGAGCTGCGGCTGAGGAGAATGCGTGATAAAGAACTGACTCCCCCCTGTGTCGCGCCAGTCAAGGGCCATCCCGACAGTCCCCCGTAAATAAGGCAACTCGTTCAGCTCATCGCGCAGTGTGTAGCCGGGACCCCCTTCGCTGTCATTGCGTGGATCTCCACCCTGCACCACATAATTGGGTACTACGCGGTGAAAGGTCAGCCCATCGTAGAATCCCCGACGGGCGAGCGTCATGAAGTTGTCAGAGGTAAGTGGCGCGTCAATCACCGCCAGCTCAATCTCGATCGTCCCGTGCACCGTCTCGATGTACACGTGCGGCGAAACGGTAGGGCGCACGAGGTGTCCAGCTGCGTAGTCGACGCGTCGCCCTCCCGGGGCGGGACGAATCAACGACTCGTGGTCGACTCCCTTCTCAAGCTCACCTAGACGTTCGGCAGCCAACACCCGCGTGGCCCAGTCGGGATCCTCCAGCGCGACGCGCAGCGTCTCCCGAGCGACCGGACCACCATACGACGCCAGCGCCTCGAGCGTCGCGGCACGCGCGACGTAGGAGGCATCTGGCAGCGCCGCCCGGTAGGCCTCGGCAAGCGCCGACGCAGCGCCATCCGGCCGTAATTCACCAAGCAAACGAGCGGCGGTCTTCCGCACCACGATATCATTGGACCGAAGCTGCTCTTGAAGAACCACCGACACATCCGGTGCCCTAACCGCCACGAGCGAGGCCAGCACGTGAGGCAATACCCGTTGATCCTCGTCGTTCAGCATTAGCGTCAGCCGATATCGCGCTGCGTCGGGCGCGGCATGCTCAAGTGCCTGAGCCAACGCGGCGCGAACACGCCAATCTGGATCAGAACCAAGACCAGAGAGAACAAACAGGAGCGATTCTGGCTCCGCTTGCGCCAGCCCCATGAGCGCGCTCGCGCGCATCGGTGGCCACGGGTGGCTGAGCAACTCCGTAAAGACCTCGATCGCCGCCATGCTTCGTAGTCGACCAAGAGCATCAATCGCTTCCAGGCGCAGCATCGGTTCGAGGTCACGCGTGCGCACGAAGAAGTTCAGCGCTTCGGCACTGCGCTCGTCATCGATGTTTCCAAGAGCTCGAACCGCGCTAGCCACAACCCGTGCGGAACGGCTTTCAACATCGAGTAACTTGACGAGCGCATCAATGCCACGCGGGTCCGCAAGCGCGCCGAGCCCGCGCGCTGCGAGCGCCACCCCGACGCTCCCTTGCACGCCGGCGAGTGTTGTCAGCGCCGCTAGCCCACGAGGGTCCTCAAGCCTCTGGAGCGCGTGGGCGACCGGCCACCACCACAAAATTGGCTGATAGTTCTCCTCAAGAACAGCACGCGCCATCGGCTCGAATGCCTTCAACTCGGCAAGTGCATAGAGGCCGAGGCGAAAGGCCTCAACCTCATCACTCTGGGGATACGAAAGGTCTTCAGGATCCACCTCGAACGCCGCGCTCACATAGGAACGTACCATCCGGCCGATCGCGGGAGCAGCTGACTCGGCGCCGATCCGTGCGAGCGCCTCGGCTGCACGACCTTGCACCTTCGGGGAAGTATTCTCGAGAGCGGCCATCAGTGTTTCGGTCGCCTCGGCATTACCGATCAGGCCGAGCGCAAACGCTGACATCTGCTGAACCTCTTCCTCAGGGTCAGCAAGAGCAGCGACAAGCGGAGCCACCCCTTCGGCGAGACCCACGCGCCCCAGCGCGAGCGCCGCACGACGACGGACATGAGCCTCTGGCGAAGTCAACAGATTAACTAGATCGGGTCTGGAAGGCGGTGGTGCAACCGTCACTGTTGTCGCTGCGGTAACCGCCAAATCCTCGGTCAGGACAGGCTCGGGTAGCAGGGGATCGCGAATCGCCCGCTGATCCTCCAAGCGAAGAATCCAGGCAGCACTGTCAACCGTCTGTGGCGTTGCCAGCGGCGGCGGCGGCACAACTTGGGAAGGCCGAGCACAGGCGCCACAAACAAGCAGCAACGCCAATGGATGTGCGAGCGAAGATCTCACACGGGCACGTGAAAGGCTGGCGGTGGACATCGCCACCTTCATGATAGCATGCACGATTTTGGCTATACTCCCCGCATCTTGGACTTTGGCTACATCGCGATCGAGGGTCCGATCGCCGTTGGCAAGTGCGCCCTTACGCAACGTCTCGTCGCGCGCCTCGATGCAAGTATCATCCTAGATGAAACGGACAATCCCTTCCTCACCGACTTCTATGCTGGGCGCGCTGGCGCGGCCTTCCAAGCACAGCTCTTCTCCCTGCTTGCGCGCCACCGTCAGCAGGTGTCGTTACGACAGGCCGACCTGTTCAGCCAGCTCACGATTTCAGACTATCTGTTCGACAAGGATAAGATCTATGCGTACCTGAACCTAGATGATAATGAGCTCTTCATCTACCAGCGACTCTATGATCTGCTCGCGTCCGATATCGTCAAGCCTGACCTCGTCGTGTACCTGCAGACGCCCACTGACGTCCTTTGCCGTCGGGCGCGCAACCGACGCGGCCAGCACACCGACGAGTCGCTTCCCGATGAGGACTATCTCGGCGAGCTGAACGAAGCCTACAACCACTTCTTCTTCCACTACACTGCGACACCGTTACTGGTCATTGAAACTTCGCAGTTCGATGTCGAGTGGGGGGACGCCGCGTTGGACGACCTGGTCAAGCAGTTACAAGAGATGGCTGGCGGCACGCGTTACTACGTCCCGCGTACCAGCAGCTAGTAATAGTTCCCAGAAGCTCCCAACCCAATTCGCGAGGCGTGGTAGTCTCGAACGCCATGGTGTGGTTTAAGAAAGCCCGAAAGCCGATCGCCACCACTACCGTGCCGAGCCGTGTGCCGGAAGGGCTCTGGGTAAAGTGCCCGTCCTGCGGTCAAATCCTCTACAAGAAAGACCTGGCTGCAACGCTTCAGGTGTGCTCGAAATGCTCGCATCACCTCCGCATGAGCGCGGCCGAACGCCTAGCTTCACTGCTAGACGACGGCGTGTGGACGGAACACGACGCTAATCTGATGTCGACTGACCCGCTCGGCTTTCGTGACGTTAAGCCGTACCAGCTGCGCCTGAAAGCAGGCTTTAAGGCAACAGGTTTACGTGACGCGGCCATCTCTGCCGTCGGACGCCTCGGGGGTTTCGAGATCGTCGTCGTGGCAATGGAGTATGGATTCATCGGCGGCAGCATGGGAGTAGTGGTAGGCGAGCAGATCACCCGGGCCATCGAACGCGCACTCGGTCAACGGGTCCCATTGGTCATCGTCTGCTGTTCCGGCGGTGCCCGTATGATGGAGGGCACGCTTTCACTGATGCAAATGGCCAAGATTAGCGCAGCGCTCGCCCGACTCGACCGTGCTCGGGTGCCGTATATAGCGGTACTGACTGACCCAACCACCGGCGGTGTCACTGCGAGTTTCGCCATGCTGGCCGACCTCAACATCGCTGAGCCACACGCCTTGATCGGATTTGCTGGCCCCCGAGTCATCGAGCAGACCATACGTCAAACTCTACCGAAGGGCTTCCAGCGCAGTGAGTTTCTCCTCAAGCACGGCATGCTCGATATGGTGGTTGACCGGCGTCAACTAAAGGCCACCCTTACGCGTGCCCTAGCGTTCATGGCGTCCTCCACCGCAGCGGCTCCATCACAGGAAGAGATCAACTCTGGTGATTCCGTCACCCGCTGACCCACTGTCCTACCTGTGCAGTCTCGAGCAATACGGTATCAAGCTCGGCCTCGACAACATTCGTACCCTGACGACTGCTCTCAACCATCCCGAGCGATCTTTCCAGTCGATCGTCGTCGCCGGAACTAACGGCAAGGGTTCCGTCGCGGCCATGATCGAACGGTCGCTCAGAGCTGCTGGCTACAAGACCGGCCGTTACACGTCGCCTCATCTGGTTGCTTTGTCTGAGCGCTTCGTCATCGACGGCCGACCGGTGACAATCGACGTGCTGCGGCGTGAGGCCAGCCGGTTGCGTTCAACCATCGACACTCTTCGGAACACGGGAGAACTCGCGGCACCACCGACATTTTTTGAGGCAACTACTGCCATCGCGTTGTCACTGTTTCGCCAGGCTGGCGTGAGTCTAGCCGTTCTCGAAGTCGGGATGGGCGGACGTTTCGACGCGACGAACATTGTGACCCCGGTGGCAGTGGTGATCCCATCGATTGATCTGGATCACCAACAGTTCCTCGGGTCGACCTTGGCGGAGATCGCGTTCGAAAAGGCCGGGGTAATCGGTCCTGGGGCCATCGTCGTCACCGGTGAGGCCAAGGTCGTGGCGCTCGAGGTGCTGCGACGGATCGCCGACGAGCGCGGTGCCAGGTTCCTCGAGGCTGGACAGGGTGTAAAGACACGGGCTACGGTTCGCGTGGGTGTGACGCGTCTCGAGCAGCTGACGACGCCGTGGCGGCACTACGAACCACTTACTCTGGCGCTAAACGGGCGGCATCAGGTGCTCAATGCGATCGTGGCGGTCAGACTCCTTGAGGAGATTGGTGCGATTGGGGTCGACGTGCCAGTGCCCGCGATCCGGACCGGTCTCATCGACACCCTATGGCGGGGTCGTCTCGAACTCGTGCGCGTCGAGCACGATCGGTCGATCCTGCTGGATGCGGCACACAATGTTGCCGCAGCAACGGCCCTCGGCACCTACGTCCTCGAGGCGTATCCAGGTGGGCTCCCGTTCGTGTTCGGCGCCCTACGTGACAAGGATGTGACGGGAATGCTGCGGGCGCTTGGAACCGCAGTGACTCGAATCGTTTGTGCTCCAATGACGAGTAGCCGTGCGTGGACGACCGACCAGCTCGCAGCCATCGTTCGAAAGGAACGTGGCGATCTGCCGGTGACGCTGGCAAGTTCGCCGCAAGCCGCGCTCGAAGAAGCCTGGACGGAAGCCGCAACGGTCGTGGCTACCGGTTCCATCTACCTCATCGGCGAGCTCATTGATGCGCTCGATGCAACAAAGTCAGCACGGGTAGCAGGCGCTACGGCGCAAAGCTGATGCGCACCCAGCCAGGGTAAAATTATTAGCTGGATGGTACGTTTCTGTCTCACACTCGTCTTATCGCTTGTGCTCGCTCCGAGCATCGCCGACGCGCAACTCCTCGGCGGGCTACCCTTTGACTCCAGACAGTTCAGGCTCGAACAGCTCAGTGAGAATCACCTGCAGCTAACCGGCGAGGTCGAGATCGAAGGAAACGGGGGCGCATGGCTTTTCTACGCAGACCTCGTTGACATCTACCCGGATGAGTCCCGTCTAGTCGCCAGCGGCAACGTAGTCTACGCCACCGCGGGCAGCCGACTCGCGGCGGACCGCGTGGAGTTCGACACCGACCAGCTCACCGGGACGTTCTACCACGCGACCGGCTCCGTAAACATGGGCGAAGAAGAAATAGAGCGGAGTATGTTTGGGACACAGGAACCCGACATGTACTTCTACGGCGAGATGATTGAGAAGCTTGGCCCACGTAGTTACCGCCTGACCAACGGCGCCTTCACCAGTTGTATTCAGCCGACACCACGCTGGCAGGTTACAGCCACCAGCCTCACGTTGAACCTCGACGAGTACGCGATGCTGCGGAACTCGGTGATCGAGGTCAAAGGCGTGCCCGTCTTCTACCTCCCGATTATGTACTACCCAATCCAAGAAGACGATCGTGCCACTGGTTTCCTGATGCCAACCTACGGTGCCTCCAGTTTCCGCGGGAACTCTATCAGCAACGCTTTCTTCCTGGCGATTAACCGCAGCCAGGACCTGACAGTATTTCACGATTGGTTTTCGCAGACAGGCCAAGGAGTTGGGAGCGAGTACCGCTACTTGGCTGGAGCGGGTTCCCAAGGTTACCTCCGAGCCTACTTCCTGAACGAACGGGAAACCGAGTTTGTCCAGAGTGGTTTCGCGAGGACCCTCCCGGCTCGACGTAGCTACGAGTCGCGGGGACAGTTCACCCAACGGCTGGCCGGTGGGTGGATGGCGCGCAGTCAAGTGGACTATTTCTCGGACATCACCGTACAGCAAACGTATCACGCCAACGTCTTCGAGGCCTCCAGCCGTATGCGGACCTACAGTAGTAATATCGCGGGAGCGCTTGGCGCGTATCAACTGAGCGGCACGGTCAACGCGAACGAGACGTTCTTTGGTGACACCGACGCCACGTTGTATGGTGCCGGCCCACGCGTCACCTTCTCACAGGGACAGTGGCAGATCCCAGGCGTGCCAGCCTACGTGTCGTTTGGCTCAGAGTACGCGCGCCTCATGCGTCGCTCGACGTTCAAACGCGGTGGAGTGGAACAGCAGATCGACTCCGGACTCCAACGGTTCGATATCAACCCTACTATCCGAATTCCGTTCACCAAGTGGCCATTCCTCACCTTCAACTCTTCAGCGACTTGGCGGGGCACTTATTGGACCGAGAGCCTCGACCCGACCTCAGAAGAGCAAGGTCTCGGTCTCAGTCGGGGTAAGCAGATCCCGGAGGGAGTCACACGCACTTTTCTCGATGTGCAGTCCCAAATAACCGGACCGAGCTTCGTTAAGGTATGGGACACACCGAACAGCGGCTACGCAGAACGGATGAAGCATGTGATCGAACCATGGGTCAATTTTTCGCGGCTCACAGCGATTGACAACTTTGACGAGATCGTTCAACTCGAAGGCATCGACTCGATCTACGGAGGCGTTACACAAGTACGATACGGTATCAATAACCGCATCTACGCTAGGCGCCAGGAAGTCTCGCCGGTAACGGTCGGTGTGCCCCCGGCAGCGGTCGCACGCGAGATCGTGAGCGTCGCGCTCATGCAAAGTTACTACACGGACTCCCGTGCCGCTCGGTTCGACCGCATGTTTATGACGAGCTTCAATATGACCCCACCGAGTCATGTGTCGCCGGTCTCTTTGATAGTGCGGACGCAACCCACCACAGTTCTTGGAGGCTCGATGCGCGCCGAGTACGACACGCAGTTTGGAGCTCTGCGCACGATCGGCGCAGAAGGCACCGCGCAGTTCGGCGGCTGGCTGGAGACACGCGGCGGCTGGAGCCAGCGACGTTTCGTCGAGGGGCTCCCCGGGTTCAACGACCCAAACGGGCTCGACCACTACATCAATAGTTTCACGAGCATGCGCAACCGTGACAACACCGTCGGCGGTGTGTACTCGTTCAACTACGACATCCTACGGAGCCGCTATCTGCAACAGCGCGTACGGGTCTACTACAATGCACAGTGCTGTGGCATTGCCGCCGAGTTCCAAAGCTTCAACTTCGAGGGGTTGGGCACGCGGGCGCGCGTGCCCTCCGACCGGCGCTTCAACATCTCGTTCACACTTGCCGGCCTTGGAACGTTTGCCAATCTCTTTGGCGCCTTCGGTGAAGGAAACCTACGTTGAAGGGATTGATCCTCAGCGGTGGTAAGGGCACGCGGCTTCGCCCACTTACCTATACCAGCGCCAAACAGCTAGTTCCGGTCGCTAACAAGCCGATCCTGTTCTACGGTATCGAGGCACTAGCCGCAGCCGGCGTGCGCGAAATCGGGATAGTTGTCGGCGACACCAAGGCGGAGATTCGTCAGGCTGTCGGCGACGGGTCAGCCTGGGATGTGTCGGTCACTTATATCGAGCAGGATGCACCGCGCGGGTTGGCTCATGCCGTGCTAATCAGCGAGGAGTACCTCGGTCAAGAGCCCTTCATCATGTATCTGGGCGATAACCTCCTAGCCAGCGGTGTCACGCGGTTCGTGAACGAATTTTCCAAGCACCAGCCCGCTGCGCAGATCTTACTGACACCGGTACCAGACCCGCAGCGCTTTGGTGTGGCGGAACTGTCCGACGGGCAGGTGGTGCGGCTCGTCGAGAAACCAAAGGAACCAAAAAGCGACCTGGCTCTAGTTGGAGTCTATCTGTTCGGACCGGAAGTTTTCGACTCCGTCAAACAGATCAGACCAAGCTTTCGTAACGAGCTCGAAATTACTGACGCGATCCAAGATCTAATCGACCGTGGGCTCGTCGTGCGCCCGCATATCGTTAGTGGATGGTGGAAAGACACTGGCAAGCTCGAAGACATGCTTGAAGCCAACCGCCTGATCCTCGACACGCTTGACAGCCGCATCGACGGCCAAGTGGATGCTGCCTCGCGCGTTGAGGGACGTGTGGTGCTCGAAAGAGGGGCCATCATCAAAGATTCCGTCATTCGAGGCCCAGCGGTGATCGGTGCCAACGCGCGCATCGAACATGCCTACGTCGGCCCTTTCACCTCGATCATGAACGACGTCCACATCCGGCGCTCAGAGATCGAACACTGTATTGTGCTCGAGGGCAGTCAGATCCTCGATCTCTCCAATCGCATTGTCGAAAGCCTGATTGGTAAGAACGTTAAGATCTACCGGGAGCCCATCACACCATCAGCCTATCGGTTCATGCTCGGTGACAACTCCGAGGTTGGCATACGTTGGTAAGAGCGTCCCGACGCAAACCGCGGGAGAGGATTACCCTGTGACAGAGCCTGAGAAATACGAGACGGGCGTTGGTAAAGCACCCGTGATCGACGGCGTCAAGACGAAACGGCTTCGACTGGTTCCGGACGAGCGCGGCTGGCTGATGGAGATCCTCCGCTCGGACGACCCCGAGTTCTTCATCCGATTTGGCCAGGTCTACGTCTCAGCGACCTACCCCGGCGTCGTCAAGGCCTGGCACTATCACAAACACCAAGTCGACAATTTCGCGTGCGTCACCGGCATGGTCAAGCTCGTCTTGGTGGACACACGCGAGGGCTCGATCACAAAGGGAGTGGTAAACGAGTTCTTCGTGGGCACTCAGAACCCGATGCTCGTGCAGGTGCCGAACCTCGTGTATCACGGTTGGAAATGCATCGGCACCGAGGTGTCGACCGTCGTGAACGTGCCGACAGAACTCTACCGGTACAACGACCCAGACGAGTTCCGACTCGAACCCCACGGAACATTGCCCTACGACTGGTCGCGAGTTGATGGTTAAGGTACTGGTCACCGGCGGCGCAGGATTTATCGGGAGCAACTTCGTAACCTACGCGCTGGCAGCGCACCCCAACTGGCACGTGACGACACTTGACAAACTGACCTATGCCGGCCGGCTCGAAAACCTACGTGCGGTCATGGACGAGCCCCGACATCGCTTTGTACGCGGTGACGTTGCGGACCCGAGCGTCGCAGCACCGCTCGTTGCCGAATCGGAAGTCGTCGTGCATTTCGCGGCGGAAACGCATGTCGACCGGTCGATCCGCGACGCCGGCAACTTCATCAAGACCGATGTGCAAGGTACCTTTGTGCTGCTAGATGCTGCGCGTTCGACCACTGCCCTACGGTGTTTCGTCCAAATCTCGACCGACGAGGTGTACGGCAGTGTGGAAGAGGGCACGTCGCTCGAGACTGATGAACTGAAGCCGCGGAATCCCTACGCGGCCAGTAAGGCAGGCGCCGACCGTCTAGCCTATAGCTACTGGGCTACCCACGACATCCCGGTGATCATCACCCGAGCTTCGAACAACTATGGCCCACGCCAGTTTCCTGAAAAAATCATCCCGTTGTTCATCACAAATGCCATCGACGAGAAACCGTTGCCACTTTACGGAGACGGCCTCAACATACGTGATTGGCTGCACGTCTCGGACCATTGTCGCGCACTGGATTTACTGATCGAACGGGGACAACCGGGAGAGGTGTACAACGTCGGTGGCGGTAACGAGGTTAAAAACGTTGACCTGACCCACTTGATTCTCGAGATCTTAGGTCGTCCTAACTCGCTTATCCAGCCGGTCGCCGATCGGCCGGGGCACGACCGCCGGTACAGCCTGGACACATCTAAGATCCGGGCAGCGGGCTGGCAGCCGTCTAAGCGCTTCGATGAGGGCCTGCGTGCAACCGTCGAGTGGTATCTCGATAACGAATGGTGGTGGCGTCCGATCAAGGAACAAGACGTTTCATTCCGCAAGTACTACGAAACGCAGTATGGTAATCGCTCCTTGTGAGCGCCATCGTCCTATCACGTAGCTCACGAGATGTCCGAGATCGTCCTAGTAACCGGCGCCGCTGGCTTCGCAGGTGGCAATCTTCTCAACGCAATAGGATCCGACGAACCGAGTGCAACCATCGTCGGGTGGCACCGTCCACCCACCGGTCAACGTGCGGCATCCCCTACAAATGACCGGAGTGCGGCCAGCTCATCAGTTAAGTGGCAGGCGGTTGATTTGCTCGATGGGGATGCGGTAAACCACGCCATTGCGAACCTGCGACCCTCATGCGTCTACCACTGCGGTGGTGTGGCCGACGTGGGGGGCTCGTGGAAAAATAACTTGCGGACACTCGAAGGTAACGTTCGCGGAACCCATCACCTTCTCGAAGCGATCCGACACGCGTGCCTGGACACGCGTGTCCTTATCCCAGGCTCCGCCCTGATCTACCGACCCTCAACGCGTGCAATCTCTGAAAATGACCCCGTCGGCCCGGTCAGTCCCTACGGCGTGAGCAAGCTCGCCCAAGAGATGCTTGGCCAGCAGTTCGCCAACGAAGGACATGCTGTTCTCCTGACGCGCTCATTCACACATTTCGGACCCGGGCAAGACGTCTCGTACGCCGCGTCCAGTTTCGCGAACCAATTGGCCCGTATCGAGGCCGGGAAGATCGAACCGGTCATCCGCGTCGGCTTTCTCGATGCGCGCCGTGATTTGACGGACGTACGTGACACGGTCGCCGCTTACCGCGCACTGATGGCGCAAGGCATTCCCGGTCGGCCATATAACATTTGCTCGGGTCGCGCTCACAAGATTCGTGATGTGCTCGACGGACTGCTAAGGCATTCGCGGGTGCCAGTAGAGGTGGTTGTCGATCCGGAACGCCTTCGCCCCAGCGACAACCCCCTCTTGATGGGTGACCCAAGTCGGATCAGGCGAGAGATTGGCTGGCAGCCAGACATCACCTTCGATCAAACGCTCTGCGACCTCCTCGACCACTGGCGAACAACTATCCGGTACACCTAGAACCAGTTTCACGTGGGCAACGGTCCCCAAAGCCGAAAACGGTCTCTCCGACCGGGTTCTTACCACCACGGGAATCCATATACATCCGAGATAGCACAGGCCAACGGGCGACCGCGACGGAAAAAAAGCAGTTCGGTTTGACAAACCAGCGGCAGCGTTCGTCCCGCGCCAGCGTGCAGGACTTCACTAACTGGCTGACGCGACTGATAAATGAGTTGACATCCCACGCCAGCCTAATAGCGACTTTGACGGCGGTTACCACAATCAGAAATAATAGCGAATACTAATTCAAACACGCCTCTATTCGAGTTGCATACGCGACCTACTACTCGAGAAGTGGCCGAAAGAATCAAAGTCTACGGTTTGGCGGGCCTACCAGACGCCATCCGGCAGGGTAATTCCGCCGTCTACCAAGAGGTTATCTGCCGCACAGCATTAAACAGGGCCGTTGGGACACCATTCGGCTGGACCTTGAACCCGTATCCTGGCTGCACTCACGGCTGCCACTACTGTTTCGCTCGCCACTACCAGACCCAGCTCGAAATGGGCCCCGGTGACGAATTCTCTTCGGTCATCCTGATCAAGGTTAATTTCCCGGAGGTGCTTGCTGTCGAGCTGACTCAGCCAAGTTGGTTCAATCAACTCATCGCATTAGGCACTGCGACGGATCCGTACCAGCCAATCGAGGGACGGTATCTGCTGACCCGCCAAGTACTCAAACTGCTGATCCGGCACAAGACACCGGTCACACTGATTACAAAGGGACCACTCGCCGTTCGAGACATGGACCTTTTCGTCGAGCTATCGCGCCTGACTAGGTGCACGGTGTCATTCAGCGTACCGACTGTCGACGAGGAAGCCTGGCGGACGCTCGAGCCAGGCACCGCCCACCCTTTGCAGCGCCTGCGAGCTGTCGAGAAACTGGCCAAAGCGGGTGTCGCCGCAGGCGTCCTGATGTCTCCCATTGTCCCAGGGATCAGCTCGCATCCGGCCAAACTCAAACGGACCATCCGGGCATTGCTGACCACGGTGCAGCTTACATGGGCACCATGTTGATGTGCCTCGAAGGCGGGACGCGAGAACATTTCCTCGACTTCCTTTCCAGCAAGTACCCGCATCTAGTCGCGGGCTACGGCCGTTTGTACGCTGGGACGTATGCCGGGAAGGATTATGCGCATCGCTTTCGATCGGTTGTGGGTGCACTCAAGATGCACCTCGGTGTTTCGTTGGCAAGTCCCACTACGCACGCGGATGCGACCGAATCTAAACTCGTGTTATCAGAACCACGCCCGAGGTACCAACCATTACTCCGGTTCGACCCCTAGACTCCGCGCGCACCTCTACGTCACCTGCAAGAGGCGCTCAACCCTCTGCTGTGTCGGAGGGTGGGTACTAAAAACTGCCATCATCCCCCTTGCGGAAAACAGCTTCATGATGAACAAATGTGCGGTGGCCGGATTCGCATCGAGGGGCACCTGTCGCGCGGCTGCCTCGATCTTACGGAGGGCGTCGGCGAGCCCGTACGGACTGCCCACAATCTGCGCGGCGCCTCGGTCCGCGGCGAATTCACGCGACCGAGAGATGGCTGCCTGAATCAGCATCGCGGCGAGTGGAGCAAGGATGATGGTGGCAAGAAGCGCAATTGGGTTCGAATCTTGGCGCCCGGAACGCCCGCCAAAGCCACCGAAGATCGCGGCCCACCTAGCCATACTCGCGACCATCATGATCGTTGCCGCGATAGTGGCAGCGACCGAGCTGATTAGAATGTCGCGGTGTTTCACGTGAGCCAGTTCGTGCGCGATTACGCCTTCAAGTTCACGCTCGTCGAGCAGGCGAATGAGTCCCTCGGTTGCCGCGACTGCCGCGTGCTATGGATTTCGGCCAGTCGCGAACGCATTTGGCGAGTCGGTCGGAATGACGTAGACCTTCGGCATCGGGAGACCCGTCTGGCTGGCCAGCCTTGCGCTCATCTGGTGGAGCGCATGGTCGGGGCCAACAAGCTGAGCGCGATACATCTTGAGCACGATCTTGTCGGAGAACCAGTACGAACCGAAGTTCATCACGACCGCTAAGACAAATGCGATCATCAAGCCGTTGACGCCACCCAGTAGTTCACCTATCACCAGGAGGACGCCGCTCAGCAAACCGAGGAGTAGGACGGTCTTGACAGTGTTTTCCATGGGGGCCTCTAGCCTTTCTTACATTCTAGCGCCCGTTCCAAGTCAGTTGTCAAAACGCTGAATCAACCCGGCGAGCATTGCGGCCCGCCAGGCCAGCTGGTCAACCTCAACGTACTCGTGCAGCGCGTGCACGCCTTCACCCAGTGCGCCGAGACCGTCCAGGGTCGGCACACCCAGAGCAGCCGTCAGGTTCCCATCTGAACCACCGCCGGCTGTGCCCTCACCGAGATCGTGACCCAGCGCACGGGCAAGCACACGAGCGAGTTCGTATAGCCGTGCGACTGCTTCTGTGCGCTCAAGTGGTGGACGCGAGAAGCCACCGCTCACTTCAAGTGCGGTCCCACTCACCGACGGCTCCAAGCTGCGGATCGCTTTTTCCACACGGTGAGCGTCGTCGGCCGTCGCGACCCGTACGTCAATGACGGCCCTGGCATGTTCGGCAACGACGTTGGGACGAGCACCACCCTCGATCACTCCAACGTTCAGCGAAATTCCTCGGTCTAAATCGCGGATCGCCTCGAACGCCGTGATCTGCGTCGCGAGCTCGTGAATCGCGCTAGCTCCCTTTGTTGGATCGAGACCCGCGTGCGCCGGCACACCGTGCACCCGTAGCTCAAACTCGCCGCATCCCTTGCGGGCCGTCTTAAGCGCTCCGCCTGGCAACGAAGGCTCAAGCACGAAGACGACATCACTCTGTCGCGCCTCGTTCTCGACCAACTCGCGTGATGAGCCGCTACCTACTTCCTCGTCAGCAGTCCACAGCATCACAATCCGCCGGTTGCCCAGCTGTCCGGTCGAGACCAACGCCCGGGTTGCCAGCATGGCGATCGCTATACCGGCCTTCATATCTAATACACCAGGGCCATGCAACCGGCCGCCCTCTTCCCGGATTGGCATGCGTTCGATCTGCCCTGTCGGCCAAACGGTATCAAAATGACCGAGGAGAAGGACTCGAGACGAGCCGCTGCCAATAGTGGCACGCAGATGATCCCCGCTCCCCTTGCACGTGATCGCTGAGACCGCAGCACCAATCGCTTCAAGACGCTGGCCAAGCGCGCGGCCGCAGCGGTCGACCGCCTCTTTGTCGAGCGTCGGTGATTCCAGCCGGACTAGTGCGGTGATTGTGTCAAGCAACCACGTGCGCTGGCCTTCGCAGAATTTAGCAACGTCTACCAGTATCGGTTCGTCCACAGTGGCCGCTTGCCTGGTTAAAGACAGCCCCCCATAATAGGGACTGTGAGGTACGTTCATTGCGCCGTGTTAGCCGCGTTGTTGGCGTGGTCGGCGTCAGCGGGGGCGACTCAGCAGCGTCAGCCGGTTCCAAGACCCTTCCCAACACCGTCACCGGGGGCCGCCCGCCCCGCAGACGCGCCCGATCCCTCTGGCCAGACCGGCACGCCAACGCTCGGTGCAGTCGAGGTGAGCACCCTGGTGCCGGACGAGACGACGCTCGGCGTGATGATCTATCCAAGCGCTCAGTACATCACGTCGTACGACGCCGACCGCGGACAACGATTCCATCTATTCGGTACCAACTCAAGCTTCGAAGAAATGGTCCGATATTACTCCGTCGTTCTCGACGAACGTGGCAACCGTGTCTTCGACGCACCCGCCACACACCTGTTCGAAACCGTCCGGTTCCGTGAAGAGCAGATGACTTATCGTCCGGGTGTGACGATCAAGGACTACACGTGGAACGGGTCCGAAGGGTATTTAAACCCAATTCCAGGCGACGGGCCCCAGCGGTTCAAGACGCTGATACAAATCGTGACGGCACCGCCCGGCGAGACAGAACGCTAGCCTTACGGCGTCCGAATCCCCAGTTACTTCGTCGGGACGTAGATCTTCCGTTCCTTGAGGAATTCCGCTGACTTCTGCTGCATCCCGGTCTCGACCGCCAGATCCTCATTCAAGCCCTGCTCTGAAGCAAAGTCCCGGAGCTGCTGAGTGATCTCCATGCTGCAGAACTTCGGTCCGCACATCGAGCAAAAGTGCGCGACCTTGGCACCGTCGGCCGGGAGCGTTTCATCGTGGTAGGCGCGCGCGGTCACCGGGTCGAGCGACAGGTTGAATTGATCGGCCCACCGGAATTCAAAACGGGCCTTCGATAGCGCATCATCCCACGCCTGAGCCTGAGGATGCCCCTTAGCGAGGTCAGCCGCGTGTGCGGCAATCTTGTACGCGACGACGCCGGCCTTGACGTCGTCTCGGTTCGGCAGACCGAGATGCTCTTTTGGCGTAACGTAGCAGAGCATCGCCGTGCCGTACCAGCCAATCATCGCAGCCCCGATCGCCGAGGTAATGTGATCGTAGCCGGGGGCGATGTCGGTAGTCAGTGGGCCCAAGGTGTAGAACGGTGCTTCATCACACCATTCGAGCTGCTTCTCCATGTTCTCTTTGATGAGATGCATGGGCACATGGCCCGGGCCCTCGTTCATCACCTGGACATCGTGCTCCCAGGCCATGCGGGTCAATTCTCCCTGAGTTCGTAGTTCGGCGAATTGTGCCTCGTCGTTAGCATCGGCGATCGCGCCAGGCCGTAGTCCGTCACCTAAGGAGAACGCTACGTCATAGGCACTCATGATCTCGCAGATCTCACGGAAGTGAGTGTAGGCGAAGTTCTCTTGATGATGCGCCAGGCACCACTTGGCATGGATGGAGCCACCACGTGACACGATGCCTGTTACACGGTTTGCCGTGAGTGGCACGTATCGCAACAGTACGCCGGCATGTACCGTAAAGTAGTCGACACCCTGTTCGGCCTGTACGATCAAGGTGTCACGGTAGACCTCCCATGTTAGGTCCTCCGGCCGGCCACCAACCTTCTCGAGCGCCTGATAAATCGGCACGGTCCCAATCGGGACCGGTGAGTTTCTGAGAATCCACTCTCGAGTTTCATGAATGTCTGCCCCCGTCGACAGGTCCATCACAGTATCGGCACCCCAGAGCGTAGCCCAGCGCAACTTGGCCACCTCATCCTCGATCGACGAGCGGACAGTAGAATTGCCGATGTTCGCGTTAATCTTCACGAGAAAATTCCGGCCGATGGCCATCGGCTCAAGCTCAGGGTGGTTAATGTTGGCCGGGATGATCGCACGCCCACGCGCTACTTCCGCACGGACAAACTCGGGATCGAACCCCTCACGGACAGCAACGAACTCCATCTCGGGCGTAATGACACCTTGGCGCGCGTAGTGCATCTGCGTCACGGTCCCTGTACCCCGGAGTACCGGCCGCCGCAACGAGGCTGGAACCTCCTCCGGTTCAACGGCGCCGCGCGTCGGCGTAACTGCCGTCACATCGCCACGGCCCGTGATCCAGTCATGGCGGATCTCCGGCAGTCTTAGGTGAGCGTCGACGGCTTCCGGTCCACTCGTGTCGTACAGCCGGACCGGCGCCTCTCCGTCTGAAAGGGTAACTTCCCGCATCGGCACGCGTACGCGCGAACCGTTAGCGTACACTTTGCGCGAGTTCGGGTAGGCCGTCGCAAAATTGGACATCGCTGGTAGTGTCGTTGAGAGCGTACTCCCCATGATTCGAACTCCTTCGATCGAAAATTGCAAAAAAACTATAGCACGGTCTCTTGGTGATGCTCGTCACGTGCTGTGAAATGGATAGGCTAAGCAACCGTGGACGGTGAACGCAAACGCCGTGGAGGAATACCTCTGGTGCACCCGCAAAGCTCATAACGGCTATAGTACAATCGTGTTGTGCGGATTGCGCTTGCTGCTGATCATGCGGGTGTCGTTCTTAAGGATCGCGTCAAGCGGGCATTAGACGAGCGTCATCTCAACTATGACGACTTCGGCACGACCTCCAAAACCTCAGTCGACTATCCTGACTACGCGTTGCGTGTCGCCCGTGGCATCGCATCTGGCACCTACGACCGCGCGATCCTGATCTGCGGGAGCGGTGTCGGAATGGCCATGGCGGCGAACAAAGTTCCTGGGGTGCGCGCGGCGTCTGTAACCAATGCTGATGCTGCACGGCTAAGCCGTGAGCATAACGACGCCAACGTCGTTACGTTGGGTGCACGTTCGCTCCGAACAAACACCGCCCTAGAGATTATCGACGCGTTCCTCGCAACCCCATTTGCGGGTGGGCGGCATCAACGGCGCGTCGATAAGATCACGGCAATCGAGCGTGGTGCGGAAAAGATACAATGACGAACACCATCGACACACATGTGACTTCCCGACAGCGTGCCATCGCCGACACCGACACCGAAATCGCCGGTGCCATCGAAGCCGAAATAACCCGACAGAACAACGGCCTAGAACTCATCGCTTCGGAAAACTTCGTCAGCACTGCGGTACTCGAAACGATGGGCTCTGTCCTCACGAACAAGTATGCCGAAGGGTATCCGGGGCGCCGCTACTACGGAGGCTGTGAGTTCGTCGACGTCGCCGAATCCCTCGCCATCAGCCGTGCGAAGGCACTCTTTGGTGCTGAACACGCCAACGTGCAACCACATTCTGGCGCACAAGCAAACATGGCGGCCTATTTTGCACTACTCAAACCAGGCGACACGGTACTCGGTATGGACCTCGCGCACGGCGGCCACCTGACCCATGGTCACCCTCTGAACTTTTCCGGGCAGCTGTACACCATCGTGCCGTATGGCGTGCGCCGTGACGACGAGCGGATTGATTACGCGGATCTGGAGCGGCTCGCCTGCGAGCACAAACCCCAGATGATCATGGTAGGCGCGAGCGCCTACCCGCGCGTCATCGACTTCGCTCGCATCAGCGCGGTCGCTACCGAGGTCGGGGCGACCATGGTCACAGACATGGCACACATCGCCGGGTTGGTCGCCGCCGGACTGCACGCGAGCCCCGTGCCCCACTCCGACTGTGTCACCACTACCACCCACAAGACGCTCCGCGGCCCACGGGGCGGAATGGTGCTCTGCCGCGAAGTGCACAAGAAGAACCTCGATCGGGCGGTGTTTCCAGGCGTGCAGGGTGGCCCCCTGATGCACATCATCGCGGCCAAGGCAGTTTGCCTTAAAGAAGCGGCCGAAAAGGGATTCGTAGCGTATCAACGTCAGGTCATCGCCAACGCGCAACGACTCGCTGCCGTGTTGGCGACCCAAGGGTTCCGGATCGTGAGCGGCGGGACGGACAACCATCTCGTCTTGGTGGATGTCTTCTCACACGGGCTCACCGGCAAGGTCTCAGAGGCGGCGCTGGGCCATGCCGGGATCACCGTCAACAAGAATGCAATCCCCTTCGACGAGCAGCCTCCGATGGTCGCAAGCGGTATTCGTCTCGGTACGCCAGCGCTTACGACACGCGGCATGACCGAGACCGAGATGGAACTGATTGGCGAACTGATCGAACGAGTGCTGGCCGCGCCAGAGGACGATGGCGTGGCAGGTATGGTTCGTAGTGAAGTCGAGTCCCTGTGCCGGAAGTTTCCGCTGTACCAGAGCCCGTTAGCCTAGCGCGACAGGTCGCGAAGGCATTCGCCGACGACGGCCCGCTCTCCGCCGCCATGCCCGCCTTCGAACCTCGTTCCGGCCAGCGGCAGATGGCAGCGGCAGCTGCCGAAACCTTTGAGCATGGCGGCGTCCTCTTGGCCGAGGCGGGCAGCGGCACCGGTAAGACGCTTGCCTATCTGGTTCCGGCAATCCTAAGTGGTCACCGCGTGCTGATCTCGACCGGAACGAAGAACTTGCAGGACCAGATCTTCTACAAGGACTTGCCGGCACTGCGGGAAGTGCTGGGCCTAAAGTTTCGCGCGACGTATATGAAAGGTCGAGGCAACTATCTCTGCGCACATCGTTTTGAACAGATCCGACAAGAAGAGGTCACACCACCACGCACGGCCGCAGAATACGAAACCCTGGATCAGCTAGCGGAGTGGATGGTTCAGACTGAGACCGGAGACCGAGCCGAGATCGAGGATCTGCCGGACAATCTCAATCTCTGGAGCGAGATTGCGGCTACCTCGGAGAACTGTATCGGCACGGAGTGTCCAAAGTATCAGGAATGCTTCGTGACCCAGATGCGACAGCGGGCGGCCGAAGCGGATGTCGTCATCGTCAACCACCACCTGCTGTGTGCGGACGCTGCGGTGCGCCAGAGTGCGTACGGCGAAGTGATCCCTGGGTGCACTTTCGCCGTCATCGACGAGGCCCACCAACTGGAGGACGTGGCAACGCAGTACTTCGGCGTGGCCGTGAGTAACCATCGTCTGGACGAGTTGAACCGGGATGGCCACCGACTACTGACTGAGAACGTAACCGCCTCCGACAGGGCGCTCAACGAGCTGCATCAAATCCTGGGTCGAGTACAGGAGAGTGCGCGTACCTTCTTCGAGTTCATCATGCGAACCAGCGTATCCACGGAGCGGCAACGAATGACCGCTGAGACGGTCGCACCAATCGCCGAACCGGGCCAAATGCTAATACGTAACCTCGACGATCTTGAGCGTGCCCTGTCGCGGTTGGACGAGTCCTCGGAGGATCTCGTCGCACTCGGACGGCGTGCCAGCGAGATCCGCAACCAATTAACGTTCCTGCTCGAGGCCAACGACCGCCAGTTCGTGTACTTCCTCGAACTCCGTGGTCGTGGAGTCGTCCTCCGCGCGTCTCCGATCGATGTGTCGGCGTTCGTCCGCGAGCTGCTGCTCGACCGCATGCAGGGCACCATCCTTACGTCGGCCACTCTGACCGTGGACGACTCGTTCGATTACGTGCGCGGTCGGTTGGGTGTGGTCGACGCGCACGAGCTGCGTTTGCCATCCGAGTTCAACTATCAGGAACAAGCGATCCTTTATCTTCCCCGTGGCATGCCGGACCCGCGACAACCCCGTTTCGCCGAGGCGGTCGCCGAAGAGGTTGCAGAGTTGTTGCGTGTGACCCAGGGTCGAGCGTTTGTCCTCTTTACGAGCTACACCAACCTACGAGAGGTCCATGCACTCGTCGAGCCAGTGCTACCCTACCCAATCTTGGTCCAAGGCACCTCCCCCCGGACCGTACTATTGCGTGAGTTTCGTGCCACGCCGCACGCAGTGCTACTAGGCACCTCCAGTTTCTGGCAAGGTATTGACGTGGTCGGTGACGCCCTGAGTTGTGTCGTAATTGACAAGCTACCATTCGCCTCACCTGCTGACCCACTCACAACGGCACGCATGGAGGCAGTCGCTGAGGAAGGCGGCAATCCCTTTACTGATTATCAGGTTCCCCTGGCGATCCTGACACTACTTCAAGGCGTAGGACGCCTAATCCGACACCGGCAGGACCGCGGTGTACTTGCCCTCCTTGACCCGCGCGTGCAGACGAAGGGCTATGGACACCGCTTCCTCGCCTCGCTCCCAGCTGCGCCAGTGACCCATGACCTGAAGGACGTTGACCATTTCTTGAATGGTGATGGTCCCCGCTAGTCCAGGGTGTAAACTTTGGTTCGTGAGCCAGTCCCGCATGTTCGCTTACTATGACCGTCCACTAAGAGCTGTGGTGGTGGGGCTGTTTCTAGTCGCGTCGGTCCACCCTCACAACGCGCAAACTGCTGGTGTAATTCGCGGCACGGTTCTCGACGACCTAGGCCAAGCGGTGGAAGGCGCACGCGTCATTGTGAACCTACAGGGTAGAGCTGGAACGCAATTCGAGATAGAAACCACTCCAGATGGCCAATTCTCGCAGGCTGGACTCAAGTCCGGGTTCTACACTGTCATCGCTGACAAGGGAGAACTGGGGAGTGAGATCTATCGCGTGCGGCTGCACGATGACCGAACCGTCAAGATCAATTTTCTACTGGAGCGGGGGCGCAGTCTCGCTCCGTGGCTCGTTGCCGAAGGAGAGCGTGAGGTTCTAGCGGCAGCGTTTAGCGCCGGTGTGGCTGCCAACCGCACCGGCTCCTATGAAGAAGCACTCGTACAATTCGGCCACGCTCTCGATCTTAACCCATCCTGCCTTGAGTGCCATTTCAACGTCGGCGTGACCTACGCAGCTACCGGTCGCTTCACGGAGGCCGAAGAAGCATTCCGGGACGCACTCGAGGTCAAACCAGACTACGCGCCGGCCTATTACGGTTTGGCGAACATCTACACCCAGCAAAATCAACGCGACGCTGCCATTGCGGCGCGCAACGAGGCCAACCGGATCGCACTCGTCGGACTAGCAGCCGGAAGGGTACAGGCGGCGGACGCCGTCAGACGCGGAATCACCTTCCTCAACGCCGGCAACCTTGCTGACGCTCGACGCCGATTCGAAGAAGCTCTGGAGCGAAACCCAAACTTCGCGCCGGCACACTTCTGGCTCGGTGTGAATCTGACCGAATTGGGTGAGATGGAACCGGCAACCCGGGAACTCCAGCGGTACCTCAGCTTCGAACCCAACGGCACGCACGCTGCAGACGCCATGGAACGTCTCCGTAAGCTCAAGCGGTAGCTGGAGTACTAATGTCGCACGTAAGATGTTCGTCGTCTAACTGCAAGGCAGGTCATCTGCAGTAACTGTGTTCTTTCGACTCAGTCACAAATGTCAAACTTGTTCCCTCGTCACAGGTTGCGATCTCGGTGCGGTAATGACTTAGTAGCTAGGACTTCGGCAAGAACCTTCTTCTAGCCCAGGATACTGATCTGACAGATTCCACGCTCGTTAACACCCTGGAGCGCAACGTGACCTTGGTCCGCCAGCGCATCGCTCAGGCGGCGCGCACGAGGGATCGGGACCCACACAACATTCGACTGGTTGCGGTATCGAAGACCTTCCCTCTATCGCATGTCGAGGCTGGCGTTAGGGCCGGCCTCACGGAGTTCGGCGAGAACCGGGTGCAGGAAGCCCGACAGAAGATCGAGCGAACGTCCGAACTAGGGATTAACTGGCATTTTATCGGCCACCTGCAGACGAACAAGGTGCGGAGTGCCGCAGTGGCGTTTACCTGGATTCATTCTGTGGATAGTCCGAGACTCCTGCAGAGGCTCGACCATGTGGCAATGGAGGAGGGTTTAACACCGGACTTGCTCGTTCAGATCGATCTCGCAGGTGAGGCAACCAAGCACGGGGTAACCATTGCCGAGACCCACCACATTTTCGATGTAGCCTCGAAATGTCAAGCGGCTAAGGTCCACGGACTGATGCTGATGCCTCCCTGGAACAAGGATCCGGAAGTAACCCGCCCCTATTTCCGGAGACTGCGAGAACTCAGGGACGAACTGGTCAGCGCTGGTTTCGATCCCCGGTTGCTGCGCGAACTGTCGATGGGTATGAGTCACGATCTCGAAGTTGCGGTCCAGGAAGGAGCCACACTTGTCCGTGTCGGCACGGCGATTTTTGGTCGCCGGACCCCACGCTTTCCGAAGGAAACGGCCACCGATAAAAGTCATTCCCCTTGATCTGGCTCAGCGCAAGGCCCGGGCGGTCGTCTGCAGGTTCGATGGCCGGAATGTAACACCGATCCTGCCCGCAGTCCGCCAATGACTATGCCAATGCACTAAGCAGTGTCGATAAGGTCCAGCACGAGCTCATGCGTAATGAAGAACTTCTATGGCCGAGTCCTGCGAATACGAAATCTGATGCCAAAACACGCCTCGGACCGCACTGAAATGGAACCGTTCACCCAGACGGTAACGGCGCATTACCTCTAGGGTCCCATGCGATTCATTTGTCATGAGTGATGATCCGTCATTGTTAGGCGCCATCAACACGACGTAGTGTGCACTGGCAATCGTTCGAGTGATCCCCCGAGCCAGTCAAGCATCGCCGGTCTGCGCCGCGGTGCCGTGCTGTGTCGGCTGGCGGCCGCACCGGTCGAGGATACTGCCAACACTGCGCTACTGACGCTACTAGCACGTACGCTATCTGTCCGGCACCGCACCATCCGTTTCCGCACGGGCGAGTGTTTTCGCGACAAACATATGCTGATCGGAGGGCTGTCGGCCTCCAAGGTGGTAGCGCGTCTGTTCCCAGACCTAATTTAGGACTAGTTTCACTTAGCTAACCGCTCCTGTTATCACAACGTTCGTCCCGTGCTCAAGCCGACAACCACCACCGACGGCGCACGAGTCTGAGACGTGGGAACTGGAAAATGCCGTCTTCTAGCTCTTTGGCCACACGTCCTCTCGGCGATGGCACTCGCGGTAAATGACCAGAGGGCGGAGACATCGGGACAGAACTCGAGGTCACCGTGTACATCGCGTCGACGTGAGCGTGGCGCTCAGTCTAGCGCACGGCTCTCCGCTAAGACTCTAGGAGAATAAGGAAACTCAATTGGGAATGTTACTCACCTACGCACAACACCCCGCTTTAGCGAGTTTGACTGAACATCCGGTCCCAGCGCGTCCGCGTGAAAAAGTGGATCACAACGGACGACATGCGGCGTACAGCGGCGCCCACTCCGGACTGCGGAATCAGTTCAGGTCTAGCCGACTCAAACGACCAGTACTCGAACATCGACTTACCTTGGATGTGAGAAAGCGGCAAGGGACCCCAGAAGCGGCTGTCTTCGGAATTGTCGCGGTTATCGCCCATCATGAAGTAGTGCTCGCGCGGCACTGTCACCGGTCCGTAGTTGTCCCGGCCATCTATCGCGACGGCGCCTGGCAGCAGGTTTGTCATCCGCTCCGGCAGATACATCTCCTCGAGAGGTGCCTCGTCGATGTACACGCGTTTATCGCGCAGCTCCACAGTCTCGCCCGGTAGCCCGATGACTCGCTTGATGAAATCCCGTTCGGGATCCTCCGGGTACTTAAAAACGACGATGTCGCCACGGTGCACGATGGTGTTCGGCAACAGCAACCGCTCAGCTTCGGCTGCAGTCTGACCAAACACAAACTTATTGACGAGCAAATGATCGCCGACAAGGAGATTATTCTCCATTGAACCAGTCGGGATTTTGAACGCTTGCACGACCCATGTGCGGATGAAGAGCGCGAGGATAACCGCGATAACGATCGATTCAAAATACTCACGCAGCGTCGATTTTCGGAACGTGGTCATTGCGATGCTAGCGAGCAGCCCTAGTCGGTACCCATCTTGAGTACGGCGAGAAAGGCCTCCTGCGGGATCTCGACTCGGCCGACGCGTTTCATGCGCCGCTTTCCCTCTTTCTGCTTCTCCAATAGCTTGCGCTTGCGGCTGATGTCACCACCATAGCACTTTGCGAGGACGTTCTTCCGCAGAGCCTTTACGCTTTCACGCGCGATGATCCGCGTGCCAATCGACGCCTGAATGGCAATATCGAACATCTGCCGCGGGATGAGTTGACGCATCTTAGTCGCGAGCGCACGCGCGCGTGCGTACGCCATGTCCTTGTGAACGATGACCGAGAGCGCGTCAACCGGGTCGCCGTTAACCATCAGATCGAGTTTTACCAGGGGTGATGTCCAATATCCCGTTAGATGATAATCGAGCGACGCGTACCCCCGTGAAATGGATTTCAATCGGTCGTAGAAGTCAAGGACGACCTCATTAAAGGGCAGCTCATAGGAAATTAAGACCCGCTTTGAGGCATGATACTCAAGGGTCTTCTGTACTCCGCGTTTTTCCTGGCAAAGCTGCAGGATAGCTCCCACCTGCTCCGCCGGTGTGAGAATCATAGCGGTGATGACCGGCTCTTCAATCTTGGCGACACGGCCAGCGTCCGGTAGTTTAGCCGGACTGTCGATCTCAAAGACATCCCCGTCGGTCGTGGTGACGCGATACAGAACGCCCGGTGCCGTGGTTACCAGAGCCATGTCGAACTCGCGCTCAAGCCGCTCCTGCACGATCTCCATGTGGAGTAACCCCAGAAAACCACATCGAAACCCGAAGCCAAGTGCCGCCGAGGTCTCCGGTTCGAAAAGAAAGGATGCATCGTTGAGCCGCAGCTTCTCAAGCGCCTCACGAAGCTCAGGATACTGGTGGCTCTCAACCGGATAGAGGCCGGCAAAGACCATCGGCTTCATTTCCTTGAAGCCCGGAAGAGGGTCAGACGTGCGTCGGGACGTCTCGGTAATGGTGTCGCCGATCTTGGCATCGGCGACGTTCTTAATGTTGGCGATAACGAAGCCGACCTCGCCGACACCGAGCTGTTCGACGGTGTCAGGCTTCGGCGAGAAGACACCGACCTGCTCCACCTCGTAGTCCCGGCCAGACGCCATGAGTCGGATCTTCATCCTCGGTTTGATGACGCCGTCGACGACACGGATGAGTACAACGACACCGCGGTAGGAGTCGTACCACGAGTCAAAGACGAGCGTCTTAAGCGGTGCGTTGGGATCTCCCTTGGGTGGTGGCAGTTGTGTAACGATCGCCTCCAGAACCTCCTTGGTACCAATACCCTCCTTAGCACTAGCAAGGAACGCGTCCGACGGGTCGAGCCCAACGAGCTCTTCGATCTGTGTGGCCACGTCGTCCGGCCGCGCACCCGGTAGGTCAATCTTGTTGATAACCGGAATTATTTCGAGATTGTGGTCGACAGCGAGGTAAGCGTTCGCAACCGTTTGGGCTTCGACACCCTGCGAGGCGTCCACCAGCAACAGTGCGCCTTCACATGCGGCGAGCGAGCGAGTGACCTCGTACGAAAAGTCGACGTGGCCAGGAGTGTCAATGAGGTTCAAGACGTAGGACTTCCCGTCGCTCGCCGTGTACGTCAAGCGGACGGTGTGAGCCTTAATCGTAATACCTCGCTCTCGCTCCAGGTCCATGGTGTCGAGCACCTGGGACTCCATCTCGCGAGACCGTAGCGCACCAGTGTGTTCGAGAAACCGATCCGCCAACGTTGATTTCCCGTGATCGATATGCGCAATAATGGAAAAATTGCGGATGAGGTGATGATCCATCGACGGTGTAGGGGGCACGTCAATTATACGGGGAAGGCTAGTGCATGAGTGGGCGGTTCACACTACAGAACGTAAATCCTAGCGCAGATGTTCGTATGGTGGTGTAGGGTGACACCTTGCTATCGGTCTCGTCCGACACCGCCGCATCAACCGCGACCGCAGGCGGCTGGCACCAAAACACCTTCCTTCCGGCGCACCAGAGAACCAGACCGCATACAAACATTGTCCCATGGCAATCTCTCTTTTCGATGCTTCAACACCAAATGCATCGATACCAAGTTTACTTCCCGGTACTTGATAGCCACCGCCGCTACCGATTATCGAGAGACACGACGTTTTGGGGGTACTCGGGGCCAATGTAATCGGCGCGTGGTCGGATAAGCCGATTATTAGCGTACTGTTCGAGGATATGAGCAGTCCAGCCTGACACCCGGCTAACAGCAAAGATCGGTGTAAAGAGTTCGATAGGAATCCCGAGTAAATAGTAAGTCGACGCCGAATAGAAGTCGACATTCGCGTCGATCTGCTTCTCGGACTTCATAAGAGTCTCGATCCGCTGCGACAACTTATACCAACGGATGTTCCCAACCCGCTCACCGATCTGCTGGGACATCTGACGGAGGTGGGTGGCACGCGGATCTTCCGTTCGATACACGCGATGCCCGAAGCCAGGCACCTTTTCCCGACGCGCAAGCATCCCCCGCACCGTCGCGTCGACACGCTGGTCATCAGCGTCCTCGCCGATCGCCATCAGCATCTTCATCACCTCAGCGTTCGCGCCACCATGAAGTGACCCCTTCAATGCACCGATCCCAGCCACCGTCGCCGAGTGGATATCACTCAGAGTCGCTGCCGTCACGCGGGCTGCAAATGTCGAGGCGTTCAGCTCATGGTCTGCGTGCAGGATTAACGCAACGTCGAAAGCGCGCGTAGCCAGCTCCGAAGGCCGGTCACCCTTCAGCATCAGGAGGAAATTAGCCGCGTGCGACAGCGCTGGATTCGGATCGATCGGTCCGCCGCCAGCGTTGATCCGAGCGTAAGTCGCTACTACGCTTGCGACTTGTGCCGTCAGCCTCACCGCCTTGCGGTAGCTTGCCGCCTCGGACCGATCATTGGCCTCAGGGTCATAGTGCGCCAGTGCCGAGATCAGCGTGCGCAGTGCGTCCATCGAATTTCCTGGCGGTAGTGTCTTGATGAGCCGGTGCATCGGCTCCGGAAGCTTGCGAGCGCTGGCCAGCTGCGACTGGAGGTCACCCAGCTCGGCGCGCGTCGGGAGTCGCTTATGCCAAAGCAAGTAACAAACCTCTTCGAACGTCGCCTCACGGACCAAGTCGTGGATGTCGTGGCCACAATACGCGAGCACGCCCTGTTTCCCGTCCAGGTAGCAGATCGCCGACGAAGTCGCCACGACCCCCTCTAGACCTGCAGTCTTCTCGGTTGTCATAACAGTCGTCTCACCCGGCCGCTGCGTAGCTGAGAGGCGCGGTCGATAAATCGTACCGGAGATCATCCCACAGGTGGCAAACTCGACCACGTAGTTGAGCTCCAGCATGCCCGAAAGACGAGCAAAAAATCATCGGGCCGTCCTTCCGGTGACCTGTGCCCGAAGAACAATTCCCGGCATGGAAAATTGCTGTGCGAGCGACAGGGCTCCGACATACAGGAACCCTGACTCGAACAGAATCAGGAACGGTAGTGGTCCGAGTAATCCAATCGACAGAGCGTACAAGACAGCGAACATGAAATGAATACCTAAAGCGACCTCGACCAGTGGTTGCCCGACCGTCACCTGCCGATACCGCTTGCCTACCCACTTGTCGTCATGCACCACGACGCCGTACTTCGGCGTGCGTACGAATTCGCTCGAGCGCCTCACCAGCGCCTCAACGACGGCCATCGCATTGTTCATCGAAAGCCCGAGGTTCACGATGATCAGGACCGGGATGTCACGAAGCCGTCTCAGCCAATCACCTCCGAGTACGATCTGACTCAGTGCGCAGAAATTGACCACCGACAGCGTCGCCGCGCAGAACAGTGGGACTTCGACAAGCACCCAGCTTGAGTCGAACGCGCCACGGATTAAGACAGATGGAACCAGCAGGACCGCCAGCGCCATGATTAGCAGATAGTTGAAGTTAGCTGTCAGATGAAAGAACGCCTCGGTCTTCACTCTGAGAGGTAGATCCGACCGGAGGATTGCCGGCAGGATCTTGAGACAGGTCTGGATTGAACCCTTGGACCAACGGCGCTGCTGTGATTTGAACGCGTTCATCGTAACCGGTAGCTCGGCCGGGACAACGACATCCGCAAGGAAAACGAAGCGCCAGCCCGCAAGCTGCGCGCGATAGCTAAGGTCGAGGTCTTCTGTCAGGGTGTCGTGCTGCCATCCTCCGGCTGATTCGATAGCCTGGCGACGCCAGACACCGGCCGTGCCATTGAAATTGAAGAAGCAACCACCCCGATGCCTCGCCCCATGTTCCAGAACGAAATGCGCATCAAGGAGGATCGCCTGCGCCCGGGTCAGCATTGAATAGTTGCGGTTAACGTGCCCCCAGCGAGCCTGTACCATGCCGACACGAGCGTCTGTGAAGCTAGCGACAGTCCGGGCAAGAAAGTCGGCCGGCGGGATGAAGTCGGCGTCAAATACTGCGATGAGTTCACCGCGCGCCGTACGGAGGCCTTCGGCGAGCGCCCCTGCCTTGAAGCCCGTCCGAACGCGCCGGTGGAAGTACCGGATGTATACACCGCGCGCCTGCCATCGACCCACAGCGCGACGCGCGATCAGACGTGTCTCATCGGTTGAGTCATCAAGGACCTGGACTTCGAGATGACCGCGCGGATACCGAAAGCGGGCCACCGCATCGATCAGCCGCTCGACCACATACTGCTCGTTGTAGATCGGTAACTGTACCGTCACCGTCGGAATGCGATCGAAGGTATCAGAGGTGCGGCGAAAATTGAGTGTGGTAGCACGCGCGGCTCGCTTACGACCTTTTATGTAAAGATACACAAGGTAGGTGCGGTGTGCGCCGTACACACTGAGAGAGATGAGCACAGCGAAATACGCGCCGAGAACCAACACCTGCGGCAACAACATCGTCAGGCGGCGACGGTACAACCTCGCAGCCCGTGGTGCAAGTCAGCAGTCGTACCACGGGCGGTCGTTTTGACTGTTTTATGACTCAGGACCAACTTCGAGGGATCCTCCAGGAACTTGAGCGTGGCACGCTAAACTTAAGCGACGCCGAAGAACAGGTTCTGGGCATCGTGCGTCGCGCCCCTTTCGAAGATCTCGGCTTCGCTCGTGTCGACCACCATCGTGCCATCCGCCAGGGATTTCCGGAAGTGGTGTTCGGTGCCGGTAAGAATCCCGAGCAAGTCGCGTCGATTGCCAAGAGCATCGTGGCCGCTGGCCACAATTTACTCGTCACCCGCACTGATGAGACCGCCTACGCGGCAGTGGCAAACGTACTGCCCGAGGCACGCTTTAATCGCGAGGCCCGCACCATCACGCGACTCAACAACACTGCCCCGACAGGGCGGGGTATTATTCTCGTAGCAGCCGCCGGCACGTCTGATATACCGGTCGCCGAAGAAGCCCGCGTTTCCGCGGAGACGCTAGGTAACCGGATCGACGTACTTTACGACATCGGCGTCGCCGGGCTGCATCGGATGCTGTCTGAACGTGACCGGATTGATGCCGCTCGCGTCATCATTGCTGTCGCCGGGATGGAGGGAGCCTTGCCGAGCGTACTCGGAGGACTAGTACGAGTACCCGTTATTGCAGTACCAACTAGTGTCGGCTACGGCGCAAGCTTCGGCGGACTCACAGCACTGCTTGGCATGCTCAACACTTGTGCGTCCGGCGTGTCTGTCGTAAACATCGACAATGGCTTCGGGGCTGCGGCCATGGCCAGCGTCATCAACCATCTCGACTAGAATTCCACCATGAACGATGGGGCGCTCCGGGCCCTCGAATTCGACCGGATCGTCGAAGCCGTTCGAAGCTTCGCGTTGACGCCGTTGGGCGCGACTGCGATCGGTGACCTTCGCCCCCTTTCCGAGGCGCGCGCCGTACGGACCGCCCTCTCTGCCACCACCGAAGGCGTCAAGTACCTCGAAACGAACACGCCGTTCGCACTGGAAAGCCCGGCCGACCTCGAGCAGATCGTTACCACACTAGCTATCGAAGGACGCCCGCTCGAAGCGATCCAGCTCATCGGGATGGCAAATTTTCTAGCGTCGCTCGACGCCGTGCGTGCCGCCTTCAAGGAGGCCGGTGGCGGACCGTTTCCCATGCTTCAGACTGTCGTCGAAGGAGTTCGATCGTTTCAACGTGAGGTCGGCGACATTCGCGCCAAGATCGATCCGCAAGGTCGCGTCGTTGACCAGGCCACATCAGAGCTTCGCACGATCCGTGAGCGCCTACGCAAACAGCGTAATCGGCTACGAAGCACGCTCGAATCGTATCTGCGCGGGCGTGACACAGCGAAGTATCTACAAGAGCAAGTCATCACAGAACGCGACGGTCGTTTCGTACTTATCGTCCGGTCCGAGCAACGCGGCGCCATCCCAGGCATCGTGCACGGAAGTTCCGGCAGTGGCGCGAGCCTCTTCCTCGAACCCCTGAGCACTGTGGAGATCAACAACGACATCGTGGCGTTGGAAGAGGACGAGACCAAAGAGATCCGGCGGATCCTTCTCATGCTCGCGGACGCGCTGCGAAAGCGTGGCCTCGACCTGCGGCGCACGATAGCCGCCGCTACAGACCTCGACGTCATCCAAGCCCGGGCGAACTTCTCCAGGCTGGTTGACGGAGTGGAGCCTCGACTCGCATCCGACGCAAGGATTCAGCTGCCCAATGCGCGTCATCCGTTGTTGATACCATCGGTGCGGGAACGAGTGAACACAAGCGACGCCGATCTTGCGTCGAGCACTGAAAGCACCGAGCACGGCCCCGTTCCGGTCGACATCAAGGTGATACCGCCGACCGGCGCGCTCATTATGACTGGTCCGAACACCGGTGGTAAAACGGTCGCGCTCAAAACCACGGGACTCCTCGTAGTGATGGCCCAGACTGGGTTACACGTGCCTGCCGGGCCAGATTCCCAGGTGGCGGTCTTCCGGTCAGTTTTCGCCGACATCGGAGACGAGCAGTCGATCGTCACCAGCCTATCAACCTTTTCCGGTCACATCACAAACATCGTGGCGATGGACCGCCACCTCTCGCTACCAGCACTTGTACTGCTCGACGAGGTTGGTGCGGGCACCGACCCGGTCGAGGGCGGCGCACTCGGTTCGGCACTCATCGAGTATTTACGAGGCCGCGGTGCGCTAGTAGTCGCCACAACCCACGATGACACGCTCAAGTCGTACGCGTCGACAACCGAGGGGGTAAGCTGCGCCGGCTTCGGATTTGATCCAGACACTTTCGCCCCAACGTACGAGCTTAGCTACGGCTCACCGGGGCGAAGCTTGGCTCTTGAGATCGCGGCCAGACTCGGTGTGGCACCTGGCATCATCGCGGACGCGCGGACACGCCTGAGCGCACGAGAAGCACAGCTCGCCAACCACCTCACCAAGATCGAGCATGACCGCCGCAGCCTGGAACGAGAGCGGATGGACATCAAGGACAAACGCGAGCGGCTCGCGGTCGACCAAAGCCAGCTTGCCGAGGCCAAGCAGGTCCTGAAGGACCGCACTGACATCGTGAGCGAGCGTCTCAAGAATGGTATTGACGAACAGCTGCGGGCCTCGTCCGGCGAGATCGACACCATCATCCAACGACTGCGCGACCATGCGGTGGAACTCGAGCGGCAGGCAGAAACTCATACCACTGATCCAGTACGACTTTCGACGGGTGACATCGGGGCACTTCGACATGGCGCGCTTAAAGCGATCAAAACGGTCGCGTCTAAAACGCCGGCCACTGTTACCACGAACATCGAACCAGACATAATGGTGTCGCCTGCAACACAAGAAGGAGCTGTAGCAACTCCACTTGCGGTTGGAACCTATGTCGTTGTTGAGAGCCTTCGGCTCGAAGGGAAGGTGGTAGCTACCCACGCGCGCGAAGCCGAAGTGGATGTACAGGGCAAGCGTCTGCACGTGCGGCTCGATGATATCCGGATCATCAGTGCGCGCCCGGAGATCGACGGTGGTGGTATCACTATTGACATCGAGCGTTCTGCAGAGCCACTGAACGATCTCAACGTTATTGGGTGTACCGTGGACGAAGCACTGTTGCGTACAGAAAAGTTTCTCGATCAGGCTATAGTGCAGGAGCAACGGCAACTACGCATCATTCACGGCCACGGCACCGGGCGGCTACGGCGCTCTATTACCACCTTGTTGGAGAAACACCCATCGGTTGCCAGTTTCAAACTGGCAACACCAGAGCACGGCGGTGGGGGTGTCACCGTCATCGAGCTAAAGGACTAACGGTGGGACACTGACGTGGGACGCTTTCCTCAAAGCTTCATCGATGACCTGAAGACCCAAGCTGACATCGTGCAGGTCATCCAAGATACCGTACCGCTGAAGAAAGCCGGCAGCAGTTACAAAGGCCTCTGTCCGTTCCACACCGAGAAGACACCTTCATTCCATGTCAATCGTGACAAGGGCTTTTTCCACTGTTTTGGCTGCTCGGCCGGTGGCGACGTCGTCAAATTCATTGAGTTGTACGAGAAAATCAGTTTCCCAGAAGCAGTCCGGTTACTCGCTCAGCGGTTTGGCATCGAGATGCCCCTTTCTGACGACCTCGAACGAGATGCTGCGGCGGATGCAGCGCGCGAGGCGCTACTCAAGATCCATGAATTAGCCAGCGCGTACTTCCAAGACCAGCTGAAGGGATCGGGAGGTGCGGTGGCGCGGGCGCATCTCGAAGGACGCGACATCAACCCAGACACCATCGACAAACTCGGTCTCGGGTTCGCACCACCGCAGCGCGAAGGCCTTAAACGACACCTGATCGACGCCGGCCAGCCCCTCGACCTGATACTGGCAAGCGGGCTGGTAGTTGCACGTGGCTCAGACCAGAACATCGATCGCTTCCGCAATCGTCTGATGATACCGATCTGTCGTGACACCGGTTCGGTCATCGCCTTTGGTGGACGCGCGCTCACTGCCGACCAGCAGCCGAAGTACATCAACTCACCAGAAACCGTGCTCTACACGAAAGGCCGCACACTCTACGGACTACACCTGACTAAACAAGCGGTCCGGCGACTAGGATACGCCGTCATCGTCGAGGGGTATTTCGATTTCGCGCAGGCACTGCAAGCCGCCGTCCAACCGGTAGTGGCTACCTGTGGGACTGCGATGACCGAGCGACAGGTGCATCTCCTCCGCCGGTTCACATCCAAAGCCATTCTCAGCTTCGACCCAGACACCGCCGGACAAAGCGCGTCGGTTCGCTCGGGGGAGCTGCTGGTGGCTGCGGATTTCCAGGTCAACATTGCGTTGTTGGCCCACGGTGAGGATCCCGACACGTACGTCCGCCGACACGGTGGCACGCGTTACATCAAGCAACTAAAGACATCGCAGCCGTACCTCGAATACGTCCTCGACCGCGCCGCGGCGCGGCGTGATTTCAGCCGAGACGCGCAGCGCCGAGCATTCCTGACAGAGATGCTGACCGTTGCAGCACGTATTCCAGCGGCGGCAGCGCGCGACCAGTTTGCCGATCGCCTCGCGCACAAAGCACGTATCATGGAGGACGTCGTCCGGGTCGAAATCAGGCGGGCGGCCGTTGCTCGCCGCACGGTGCTCGGTTCAGAAGACCGCACGTCCCTCACCACAGTCCACCCAGCCGAGAAAGGGCTTCTCTGGGCAATAGTGCACAACACCTCCGCGGCCCAGTCGGTGCTGGCTGGCATGGAACCGGCGGACTTCACCGGACTCGCAACGGCGTCGATCCTCCAAGTTGCGCAGACACTCACCGACTGGCCCGCGGAGTCGTTTCCGAATACGCTGCTGGAGCGTTTGAGCAGAGAGGAGGGAGCCCTGCTCTCAAAGATCACCGCTGAATCGACTCGCCCTGCGCGTGTAGACGACTGTGGCATAGAGCTTCAAAGGTTGCGTTTCGCGCGAGAGCGCGCTGCGCTCCAGGACGAAATTGACCGCCGACAGCAGGACGGTACCGAGAGCGCGTTGGAGGAAATCAACACACTCTGGCGGCGGAAGAAAGACCTGCTTCAGCGAATAGAAGCGTTAGGAGCCCTTACGGAATGAGCCTACTGGGCAGGGGCTGGGTTGCGCGACGCATGGCTGTCAACACGAGAGCCTGACACCTACCGGAAGTAGGAGACCCTGCTATTGCGAGATCCAGCAATCTCCGAGCGGAGAACATCGGTTGTCTAATTCACGGTAATTACGGACGAGGCCACGTAGTGTGATGAGCACGTTTTGTCGGCGCCCTATACAATCTCCACCGTGGTGTGAACCGGTTTCCACTTAATCGGTGCCAGGAGGCAAACCGTTGGCGATCGAAGAAAAGTACGACGAGATTCGGCAACTAATCATCGTCGGGAAGGAGAAAGGTTTTCTCCTCTATGACGAGGTGAACGAACTGCTCCCCGCTGAGATCACATCGTCCGAGGAACTCGACGAACTGTTTGCCACGTTCGGCAATGCCGGAATCGAGGTCGTCGACTCCGAAGAGAAGTACAAAGAGCGGAAGAGGCTCGGCCGCGCAACCGAGGGAAGAGACGAGCCTGAGTTCGACCTTACGCCAAGCGTCACCGACAAGACCAACGACCCAGTCAGGATGTATCTGCGGGAGATGGGTACCGTTCCGCTACTGACGCGAGAGGGCGAGGTCGCGATCGCGAAGCGTATCGAGCGGGGGAAACAAGCGGTCCTCAAAATGGTTTCGCGCACGCCGAGAACCGCGAAAATTATCATTGAGCTTGGCGAGCAGTTGAAGATCGGCGAGAGAACCGTCCGTGAACTCGTCATCTTTCAGGACGAAGAACTCACAGACCAACGCCTTGCCGACCGTGCACGGCAGGTTCTCCGCCAGGTCGATGCCGTGCGGAAAGCGCACGTCGAGGCACAGAAGAAAGACGTTAAGCTCTCCACGATCGCGAAACGTGACAAACGCCGCTATCTACGCTATCGCAGGCGTGCACTCCGCTCACGCGTGGCACTGTCTCAACTGATCCGGCGTATCGAGTTTACGGAGCGCGTTAAGCGCCGGATGATTGACCACATCAAAGAGTCGGTTGAGCTGATCCAACGCACGCAGCGCGAGATCCAGTTGTTGGACCACCAACTGAAGAGTAAGACTAGGAGACCGCGCCTTAAGGACCAGGATCGGAGACGGTTAACGAGGCGCGTACGTGAGCTGCGGGCACATGTTCGTGACCGAATTGCCCAAATGGAGGAGACACCGGCCGCGCTGTCACGCATTGCGGAGGTAACCAAACGCGGCGAGGCGCAAGCGGAGCAGGCAAAGAAAGAACTGGTCGAAGCCAACCTGCGGCTGGTCGTGTCGATCGCGAAGAAATACACGAATCGCGGATTGCAGTTCCTTGACCTCATCCAGGAAGGCAATATCGGCCTAATGAAGGCGGTTGACAAGTTCGAATATCGGCGTGGCTACAAGTTCTCGACCTATGCAACGTGGTGGATTCGACAGGCCATCACCCGAGCGATTGCCGACCAGGCACGTACCATTCGCATTCCCGTCCACATGATCGAGACGATCAACAAACTGATTCGGACGTCGCGGGCTCTCGTCCAAGAACTGGGCCGAGAGCCAACACACGAGGAGATCGCGACGCGGATGGACATTGGAGTGTCGAAAGTTCGCAAGGTGTTCAAGATCTCACAGGAACCGATCTCGCTTGAAACACCGATCGGTGAAGAAGAGGATAGCCACCTCGGCGACTTCATCGAGGACAAACAGGTAGTCTCACCAGCCGAGGCAGTAATCAATGTGAATTTGAAAGAGCAGACCGACTCAGTACTCAAGACCCTGACGCCACGCGAAGAAAAGGTAATCAAGATGCGATTTGGTGTCGGCGACGGCAGCGAACATACGCTTGAAGAGGTTGGCCAGAACTTCGCTGTCACACGCGAGCGGATCCGGCAGATCGAAGCCAAGGCGCTACGAAAACTGCGACACCCGTCGCGGAGCCGTAAGCTTCGGGCGTTCCTTGAGGGAGGCACGTGACGAGGTCCGGGCCCATAGCTCAGCGGTCAGAGCCGCCGGCTCATAACCGGTCTGTCCCAGGTTCGAATCCTGGTGGGCCCACCATTTCCACACGTGCGGTTACGTCTCGCCACGTTAACAGGTCGCAGCCCCGCGTGCGCGGGGCTTTTTTTTGGTCAGTGAACTGATGCTCCCTGACCTCGAGCGCCTCATTCAGCTCCAACAGCTCGAGAACACCGCTGCTAAAGCGCGCGAGGCGATCGATCGGGTTCCCAACCAGTTGGTGGCGTTCGAGGTGCGCATGACGGAGAGGACGGACTTACTTGCCGGGGTCCAGCAAAGATTGACGGACCATCGGTCCGCTCGTCAGGAAGTGGAAAAGGATTTGGCAGCGAGACAATCAAGACTCAGCCGGTGCAAAGAACAGTTAATGGAGGTCAAGACCAACAAGGAATACCACGCGAAGCAGGCTGAGATTACTGGGGCAGAGTCTGAGGTGCAGGAGCTGGAGGATCGACTGCTGGAACAGCTGCTCGACGGGGACGAACTGGCTGCCGCCGTCAAGGACGCTGAGCAAGCCGTTGCAACCGAACGGACGGTTGTCGCCGAAGAACGGACCGCCCTTGAGCAGCAGAGACAACAATTCGAACAACAACTCCAAAACTGCACGGAAAAGCGTGCCAAACTCGCGCGGAAATTGCCACCCCAGATCAGATCGCTGTTTGAAACTGTCGCGAGCCAGCGGAAGGGTATCGCAGTCGTCGAGGCCCTGAACGGTCGTTGTACGTCGTGCCAGGTTCGTCTCCGCCCGCAGCTATTCAACAACATCCGCTTGAACAAGACCTTGATTCAATGCGAGAGCTGCCACCGCTTTCTCTACTTCCGCCTCGAAACAGGCATCACCGCACAATCTTGACGGACCCACAACCCTTTCACACAAGCTGATGAGTACATGCGTCGTGGCCTACATCGATGGGGGCGCCAGAGGAAACCCAGGCCCCTCCGGATACGGCGTGCGTGTCGAGACCGTCGAAGGGAAAATGGTAGAGGAACTGAACGGAACAATCGGGGTAGCAACCAACAACGTAGCCGAGTACCACGGCCTCATCGCCGCGCTCACGTACCTAACTGCACATGACCACCGCGACGTCATCATCCGATCGGATTCCGAGCTGCTAACGCGACAGATGACAGGGCGGTACCGCGTACGTAATCCAGTCCTCAAGCTGCTGTATGCGCAGGCGAAGGAATTAACCGCTAAGCTAGCGCGTGTCCGGTTCGAGCATGTGCCGCGGGCGCAGAATGCGCGCGCCGACGAGTTGGCTAACGCAGCAATGGATGCAGGCAAGCCGGACACGGATGCCGACTCAGAATCGATAGCTTTCATTAGAGATAAAGACCTGGACAACACCGGCGCGGTGCGGCCCCAGACGGTCGGCCTCGTACCGAACATGCCATCAGGTTCAGGTGCCATCATCGGAATTGGCCTCGACATCGAAGAGATCGCCCGTGTCGAGAAATTGTTGCGTCACTACGGGAATCGGTTCCTGGGCCGTGTCTTCACAGACGGCGAGGCAGCTTACAGTCAACGGCGGCACTATCCCGCCCAACATCTCACGGGTCGCTTCGCTGCCAAGGAAGCCGCGATGAAGGCACTAGGGACCGGCCACTCGCAAGGTGTTCTCTGGCAGGATATAGAAGTGATCCGACTCGGAGGCCCACCACAACTGAAGTTTCACGATGGCGCACGGCGCCAATTCGATCGACTCGGAGCATCCACCGCTCTGGTAACCATTAGCCATTCGCGGACACTCGCCATCGCACAGGTAGTCCTGCTCGGTCGTTAGAAATCGAACCATCAAACGGTGTCACGTGTTTCCGCACAACCACGAGCGAAACAGTTCGGGAAGGCGATACCTAAAACTACTTTGCACCCCGTCGTTAAGGTCTGAACAGGACCCGACCACAGCCCAGAAGAAACGACATGTAGCTTGCCGCTGCCACGAGAAAGTGGCAGAACAGCGTAAATGGCGAACCTCGCTGGGACTTCTTACTAGGGTAGGGCCGACTACGCCGGATTGACTAACACACTGCAGGATGAGACAACCCAGGTCTTGGATAAAACGGACGAGGATCTTTGATTTGGGTTCTGCCCAATGCCGCAAAGCTAAGCGCTTTCATAGCGCGTGGAACACTGACCTACAAGCTTAATGAAACTAGCTCTAGTCACCGCGACTCCGGAGGAACGCAGGCACCTCGTCTGCCTCAGCGACACCAGAGCCGTCTCCGGTGGCCCGTTGCAGTGCATCGGTTTGCTCATCCGGTGGCGACAGCGGCAGTTCGATTAGCGGTCGTCTCGAGATTGCAAAGGTATCGCCGACCACTTGCTCCGATGGTCTCTCCTGGCGCCAGGCGGAGTAGTTTTCGAGATCCACGGGGGTCTCGGAGGCTGCCGACACCCTGCCATCAGAAATCTGCGTGCTTCCCTCACCATCAAAGCCTGTAGCGATAACGGTGATCTTCACCCGACCTACCATGGTATCGTCGACCACCGCACCGAAGATGATATTCGCTTCGTCGTGAGCGGCTTTGTGGATGATCGAAGTTGCTTCACTGACTTCAAGCATCGACAGGTCGCACCCACCCGTGACATTGATGATGACACCACGAGCACCCTCGACTGACGCATCTTCGAGGAGCGGGCTCGAAATCGCGGCCTTGGCCGCATCGACCGCACGGCTCTCTCCTTCGCCGTACCCAGTTCCCATGATTGCCATGCCCATGCCAGACATTATGGTGGTCACGTCGGCGAAGTCTAAATTGATGAGTCCGGGTACGAGGATGAGATCGGAAATGCCCTGAATGGCCTCTTTAAGTACGTCGTCGGCTAGGGTAAACGCCTCGTTCAAGCTAGTGTTGCGGTCAACGGTAGCCAGTAGGCGTTCGTTGGGAATAGTGATCACCGTGTCGACGCTCTCGCGCAGGTCCTCAAGACCGCGCGCCGCCTGTACCGCACGGTGCTTTCCCTCGAATTTGAAGGGTGTAGTAATCACCGCAACCGTCAAGGCGCCAAGTTCGCTCGCCAAGTTTGCGATGACTGGTGCCGCTCCGGTTCCGGTGCCCCCCCCGAGACCGGTCGTGACGAACACCATGTCTGCACCGTCGAGCCCTCGGATTAGTTGCTCCGTATCCTCCAACGCTGCCTGTCGTCCGATGTTGGGGTCAGCACCGGCACCGAGCCCCTTGGTAAGTTTCGCGCCGATCTGCAGGCGGACCGGTGCGTTGTTGTTCGACAAGGCCTGCGCATCGGTGTTGGCAACAATGAACTCAACCCCGCTCAAGCCAGAGGACACCATCCGATTAACGGCATTACCTCCGCCGCCGCCGACTCCAACGACCTTGATCCGTGCCCCTGGTCGGACGTCGTCGTCCAAGGTGAGTCGCATGTCGCGTCCAACTGCCATCTCGCTGTCACCAGAAGGATGTTCGGGTTCCGCCATCCGGTCCTCCATTAAAAGAAATCCTTAAAGAGCCCACGTAGCCGACCGGTGACGCGGCTGAACGTACCGACACCAATCGCGCGATTATGCTCCGTCCTCTGGTTTCGATGCGCATACATGACGAGACCGACCGCAGTCGCGAATGCGGGGTTGTTCACATGGTCGGTCAACCCACCGACCCCAACGGGGCACCCACGCCGGATGGGCAGATCAAATATCTGATCGGCGATCTCCGGCATCCCATCAAGAATGGAACCGCCGCCCGTTAGGACAATGCCCGAGTGAAGCGAGCGCTCGTAGCCAGCCCTTCGTACTTCGTCCCAAAGCTTGTGAAAGATTTCCTCGGCGCGTGGCTGCAACACGTCTGAAAGGATCCGCCGTGACATGATCCGCGGCTGGCGCCCACCGACGCTTGCGACTTCGATCGTTTGCTCCTCGTCGACCAGGGCCGCTAAAGCACACCCACTCCGGCGTTTGGTTCTCTCGGCATCCGGAATGGGAGTACGCAAACCGACCGCTATATCGTTGGTGAAATGGTCTCCACCGAGTGTGACAGCACCTGTGTGCCACAAGCTTCCCCGCTCGAAGATGGCGAAGTCCGTCGTGCCGCCGCCGATGTCGACAAGCGCCACGCCGAGTTCTTTTTCATCGTTCGTTAGTACCGATTCTGCCGCAGCCAGCTGCTCAAGCACCGTGTCGACGACCGCCACGCCAGCCCGGTTCACACACGCAACGATATTCTGGGTTGACGATGTACTACCGGTCACCACGTGGACGTTGACCTCGAGCCGCGCACCGGTCATGCCTATCGGTGCCCCTATCCCGTCCTGGTCGTCCACGACGAAGTCCTGGGGAAGGACATGGAGGATCTCGCGACCGCTCGGGAGCGAAACCGCTTTCGCAGCGTCTATAGTACGGCGCACGTCATCACCGGTGATCTCCCTGTTCTTACCGGCGACGGCCACAACTCCCCGACTGTTAAACGCCTTCGCGTGACCACCCGACAATCCAAGATGAACCGAGTCAATTTCAACGCCGGCGGTAAGCTCCGCCTCCTCGATCGCTTTCTTGATAGACTCAACCGCTGCTTCAAGGTTCACGACTACCCCACGTCTAATACCTTCAGCCTCTGCCACCCCGATCCCAACGATGTCGAGCGCACCCTCATCCATCGCCTCACCGACAATGGTGGTGATCTTCGACGTTCCTACATCGAGCCCAACCAGATATCGCTCCCTACGTGCCACGCTGCCTCCATCGTACAGTCAGACAAGACCATATCCTTCTAGTCATTGGGCGTTCGCTACCCCTTCTCGACCACGAATCTCGAGCTGTGTTTGGTGAGTCCTTCCATCGGAGCGCCCGGCAGGACGCACGTATACACGCTGGTCGAATCTGAGATCGACGTACTCGATGTCCGGCACGCGAGCACGCAACGCGGGTGTGAGTTCGAGGTACGCCACCAGTCGTTCAACGAACCGTTCGTTCCCGAGATAAATGGGCGCGGGATCGCCACTCAGTAGAACTATCGCGTTGTAAGGGTCCCGCACGTCGACCTGGGAAATCCGGGCTGCCAGTTCCTGTTGCGACGCCACATCGATAATCAGCCGTGCGGCGAGGGCTGCGCGTGCCGGGTCGACGTTCACGAGACGACTTGAGTTTTCCGCTGACAACCCGTCGATGATCGGCAGATCGAAGCTGGAGAAGCGCGGACCGTATTCGTCGATGATCGTACCAACGTCGTCGACAAGATAAAGCCGGTCGCCGAAACGGCCAAGCCCAACCGGCTTACGCTCGGCCACTACGACCTCGATAGTGGACGGTAGGACGCGGCGCAACGTCGCGCTCGAAACCCACCCAGAGGTCAGTAACTTGGCACGCGCGACCTCAAGGTCAGCCAACAGAATGTTCTGACCGTGCAACAACCCGACGAGACCTAGCACCTCACCACGCGACAGCCGACTGTTGCCTTCAACATTGATTGTGCTCACATGGAGAGCCGGTGTGCTATACGCCAGATCAGTGAGCCCGTATGCGCTCGCCCCCAACACGAAGAGGAGCGTGACAGCACGCATCAGCATTCGGTTGCGCGCAGTGACGCGCCGACGTCGTGTCGGCTTCAGGTGTGCCCGATGAAACCGCTTATCGGTCTGGGTGTAAATCGCCATCATGTCACGCGCGTCTGTATTACCTCACGGTGGAAGTCAGCCAATATTCGACCGACAGTGCATCTCCGCAGGTTGCGTTGTTGATCAGTCACAAGTTAATGATGTGTTCTTTCTTCACGCCGTACAAGATCGACAGACGGGGTCTGCATCAGGCAGGCCCTCGGTAAAACGGTCGGCCTGTATTCCGAGCCGCTAACGCGGCAACGATCTGTGGAGCAATCCGGCTTATGGAACCAGCGCCAAGCGTCACGATAACCTCGCCGTAGCGTGCATGTGACGCCGCGATCCGAGCCGCCTCATCAAGAGAATCGATCAACTGAATCGGGATGGACGATACGCGCCGGACAGCATCAGCGATGGCGTGGGACGTCGCACCCGGGATTGGTGACTCACTCGCCGGGTAGACCGGCGTCAGGATCAACTCGTCGGCTAGCGCCAGCGCTGGCGCGAAGCGATCCAGCAGACGCAGGGTACGAGTGTATCGGTGCGGTTGGAACACCACGATCAGGCGACGGCCAGCCCGGAGCCGTGCTGTTTCAAGCACGGCCGTGATTTCAGTCGGGTGATGGCCATAGTCATCGATGACTAAGACTCCGTCGACCTCGTCGTACACCTGGAATCGCCGATCGGCACCGGTGAAGCTCGATAGAGCCCGCCGTGTCGAAGGTGTCGGTACGCCCAGGCGCACTCCGACCGCCACGGCAGCCAGAGCATTCAACACATTGTGCCGGCCTGGCACTCCGAGCCGCAGATTAAATGGCTCACCCGCCGTCTCGGTCGCAAGTTTCACCTCACATCGGGAGCCGTCTGGTCCAAGGGTCAGGTTTTCGGCGCAGATGTCCGCATCTGACTCGTCGATACCGTAAGTCAGAACCGGGCGATCGATGTGTTCTACAAGGGACCGCAAGCGGTGATCAGCAATACAGGCGATAACACAACCGTCGTTGGGTATGCTGCCGGCGAACTCGGTGAACGCCCGCTCAAGATCCTCAATGCCGTCGTACGCCTCGAGGTGCTCGTCGTCGATGTTGGTTAGCACCGCGATCTCTGGCGACAGGTGTAGAAACGACCTGTCACTTTCGTCAGCCTCAACCACCATGAACCGTCCGTGTCCGAGTCGTGCGTTGCTCCCGAACACACTAAGCCGACCACCGATAGCCACCGTCGGATCGAAGCCGGCATCATTTAGCACGAGAGCAGTCATCGCCGCCGTCGTCGTCTTGCCATGTGACCCAACGATCGCGATTCCACTCCGTAGTCCGGTCAACTCGGCAAGCATCGCGCCTCGACGGACAACTGGGATCGCTTGGCGTTTTGCTTCAACGATCTCTGGGTTGTCACCCGGTACCGCCGAGGAGACAACGACCATGTCGGCGTTGCCGACGTGTCCTGCATCATGCCCTTCGGCAATCCTGACGCCAAGAGCACTCAGCCGTTCGGTCGTTTCGGAACTCTCTAGATCCGAACCGGTGACTTCGTAACCAAGATTTGTCAGGAGCTCCGCAATCCCGCTCATGCCGCTCCCTCCGATACCCACCATGTGCACGCGATCAACTCGTTCGAGCATGCGTAACCGTCTGTGGTGCAAACCTGAGTGCATTCGGCCGGCCTGCACCACGGACGGCCAACCGCCGATCCATTCGTACCGGCCGCTCCACTCAACCGGCGTTTGCGACGAGTCCAATCAGATTCTCCGCCCGATCAACTACGATCCGTGACGCGTCTGGCCGCGCAAGCTGCCGGACCGCCACTGACATAGCGCGTCGCCGGTCGGCGTTCCCAACCAGCGCCATCAGTCGCACGGCCAGTTCCCGGCCGCCGAGGCCAGACTGGTCTACTACCTCAGCTGCGCCCGCATCCGCCAACAACATCGCATTCCTACGCTGGTGGTCATTCGTGGCATGCGGCAATGGGACGACAATCGCCGGGAGACCTACCGCCGATACCTCAGCGAGTGTGGTCGCCCCTGCACGACAAACCACAACGTCGGCCGCACGCATTTCCTCATCCATAGCATCGAAAAACGGGTGCACGCGCGCTTCCAGTCCAGCCGCCAGATATCCGGTGCGTACGAAGTTGACATCCCGTATACCCGTCTGATGCGTGACCCGGATTGCAGGCGACTCCCGAGCGAGAATCGGTGCGGCCTCCACCATGGCAACGTTGATTATGTGGGCGCCCTGCGAGCCGCCGATGACGAGAACACGCCGTGGTACCGCAGGTGACTCTGGCCGTTCGGCAAAGAAGCCTTCGCGAACCGGATTGCCGCTCACAACCGCTTTCGAGCCGAAGTACGGGCACGTTACGTCGTAGGACACGGCCGCGGCGCGGACCACCCGGGCAAGCAGGCGGTTCGTGACACCCGGCATGGCGTTTTGTTCCATCAACATCGTCGGCGTACCGTGGCACGCCGCCATTAGGACCACAGGACCGGCACTGTAGCCACCCAAACCGATGACGAGATCTGGCCGATGCCTGCGTATTACCCGTGCGGTGTCGACCAACGTAACCGGCACCAAGAACAGAGCCCGTGCGATTTCCAATACCGATTTTCCCATCAGCCCTGCACTGCGGATGGGCTCGAAGACAAACCCTTCCCTTGGCACGATCCGCGTCTCCATACCCTGGCCCGTTCCAGCAAAGACGACGTGCATTCCCGGATAACGCCGAACTAGTTCCCGTGCAACGGCGATGCCGGGAAACAGGTGCCCACCTGTACCTCCCCCCGCAAACACCACGCATCGTGACGTCATTGTTGACTTCTGCGGCACAGCTCGTCATGTCTCGGCCGACGCGTATTGGGAAATGTTCAGTAGCACTCCCATACCCAACAGGCTGACCAGCAACGACGACCCTCCCGCGCTGACGAACGGCAACGGAATACCAGTCGTCGGCATCAAACCAAGCACGACACTCATATTGATGAATGCCTGAAGTGCCAACATCGTCGTCAGGCCAAGTGCTAGGAATGCGCCAAATCGATCGGGCGCATGCATCGTCACCCGCAGCCCGCGCCAGGTGATAACGGCGAAGCAACACAAGATCATCGTCGCACCAATTAGCCCAGTCTCCTCCGCGATCACCGCGTAGATGAAATCGGTGTGTGGTTCAGGCAGATAGAAGAGCTTCTGGACTCCACCCATCAAGCCACGCCCGAAAATCCCGCCGGTACCGACCGCGATCAATGACTGAATGATCTGGAAGCCGTCTCCCAACGGGTCGTCCCAAGGATCGAGAAAGGCGAGCAGTCGTCGCCGACGGTACTCCGCGTTTGCGAGAACCAAATAGAACACCGGAAGCAGGACTAGGCCGGCGCCGATCAGATAGCGATAACTGAGACCGGCGGCGAAGACCATCGCCGCCACGATCACAATAACAGCAAACGCCGTACCAAAATCTGGTTCCAATAAAATCAGACCACCGATCCCGCCGGTGACGATCCCAATGGGTAGCAGTGTGTACGACAACTCGTTGACGCGATCCATTCGACGCTCAAGGATCGCGGCGGTAAAGATGATCACCGCGATCTTCGCAAGTTCCGACGGCTGCACGCCGATCCCTCCGACGCCAAACCATCGGCGGGTACCATTGATCGGCGCGCTAAAGAAAACGGCGATGAGCGCCAGCGTAGTCAAGCCCAGAGCGGTCCAGATAACAACCGGTTGTTTCAGGATGTGATAGTCGATACGCATGACGCCAGCCAGGAGGCAAAGCCCGAGGATCGTCCACGTCATCTGCTTAAACAAAAAGAAATATGGCTGCTGAAACCGCTCCATAGCTAGTACCGCTGAAGCGCTGTACACCATCACCACACTCGAACAGAGCAACAGTAATGTGGCGAGAAACAGCAGCTTGTCGGATTTGAGTTTTCGCGCCATACTCCGCTTTCCGTCTCGTTGCCGACAGAACTAAAGCTTTCGGCCGTCCAGCCCGAAATGTGGGCTGGGGCCCGCAGAAGAGCAGTGAACAGTCATCAGTCAGACTCGGGTGAGACACCTGCCTCGCAGACCGGGGCAGCCTGCGCTCCCAGCGACCGGCTCTCTACCGCACGACCCAACTGATGACTGTTCACTACTCTCCTCACAAGCCACTAGCGGCCAACCGCGCAACTTCTTTTTTGAACACCTTCCCGCGATGCGTGTAGTCTCTGTACATGTCGAGGCTGGCGCATGCTGGCGCCAGTAATACCGTGCCAGACGGCTGCGCGAGACCGAACGCTGTCCCGACCGCCTCTGCCATCGTCTGTGCCTCTTTGATTTCAACGGCATCCTCAAGCTCTGTGCGAATGCGATCACGCGCCTCACCGATGGCAACAACCTTGGCGTGCCGCGCTGCCAGCGGTGGTCCCAAATTAGCCACCTTGCCACCCTTGAACCGCCCCCCCAAGATGACAACGAGGCCGTCGGTGAAGCACTCGATCGCAGCCAGTGCTGCCACCACATTGGTCGCCTTCGAATCGTTTACGAAGCGCACACCCCTAACCTCGGCGACGAACTCCAACATGTGTTCAAGACCGACGAACGACTGAACGGCTCGCGTCATCGCATCAGCCGGAACGCCAATAAGGGAACCGACGGCGGCCGCGGCCGCGACATCGCTCAGCAGGTGACGTCCGGGGAGACGCACTGCCGATAGCGGGATGAGAATCTTGTCGGTACCGGCTGACCGACGTGTGATCGCATCGTCGATCACCTGCACTCCGTCGTCGAGCTGAGTCGCAACCGTAAACCGTAGCGCGCGCGCGCGGCCATGCTTGGCGATCTCGAGTACGTGCGGGTCATCAGCGTTGATCACCATCGCGTCGTCACTCCGCTGATTCGTAAAGATACGCGCCTTCGCTTGCACGTACTCTTCAAAACTGGCGTGGCGATCGAGATGATCGAGTGACAGGTTGAGACACACGGCGATCCATGGCCGGAAAGTATCGGTGAGCTCGAGCTGAAAGCTACTCACCTCGACGAGGTGAATCGCATCAGGCGTCGAATCTTCCACCTGACTGCTGAGCGCGGTACCAATGTTTCCTCCCACGACCACCTGCCGCCCTCCCGCGTCGAGCATTCGTTCAACGAGCGTGGTGGTCGTCGACTTGCCTTTCGTGCCGGTGATCGCAACGATGCGGCCGCGGAGCCAGCGCGCGGCCAGCTCAATCTCGCTGATCACCGGGATGCCGGCCTGACGCGCCTGATTGACGACCGGTAGTCGTGGCGAGACACCTGGACTGAGTACGATCAAGTCGGCACCCGCAAACGTATCCCCACGGTGACCGCCCAACTCAAGGTCGATTCCTGCTGCGCGGAGCCCAGCCGCATCGTCGATGACCAGACGGGCCTCACTGAGTGTCACGCGCGCGCCGCGGCGCGCGGCCAGCCGTGCAGCGGCTACTCCGCTGAGAGCGCCTCCCACGACGACGACGTGCGATCCGGTAACAGAAAACTGACTCATCTCAGCTTCAACGTGGTAAGACTAAACAGAGCGAATACAATCGCTGCGATCAAGAAACGGCTTATGACCTTCGGTTCGCTCCAGCCAATTAGCTCGAAGTGGTGATGTAACGGGGCCATCTTGAATACACGCTGACCCGTGAGCTTGAACGAACCAACCTGGATGACCACTGAGAGTGCCTCGATGATGAATACAGCACCCACAAGTGGCAGCAGGAGTTCCTGCTTAATAAGGAGCACGACCGTCCCGAGCGCTCCTCCTAAGGCAAGCGACCCAACATCCCCCATGAACACCTCAGCGGGATAGGAGTTGTACCAGAGGAATCCCAACCCCGCACCGACGAGCGACCCGCAGAAGATGGTTAGTTCGCCGGCCGGCGCGAACCGCACGATCAATAGGAAGTCCGCAATCACCGCGTGTCCACTCACGTAGGCGAGTGCAGTAACGGCGCCGGCCGCGACGGTGAATACGCTAATCGCTAGTCCGTCGAGACCATCGGTCAGGTTTACCGCGTTCGAGGCGGTGGTCAGTACCAGTACCGCGAAGGGAACGTACAGCCACCCAATGTCAGGTGTGAACTGTTTGAAAAATGGAAAGATGAGCTCGGTGTTGTACAGACCACGCTCGGTCAATTCAAGCAACATCAGACCGACCCCAGTCGCCACCGCCGCCTGCGCCACTAGCTTGTAACGGGGTCGCAGACCGCGATGTGAATGGTGAAATAGCTTTAGGCAATCGTCCACAAACCCAATGGCACCGAAGGCAACAGTCGATGCCACAGCGATCCAGATGTACACGTTCGTCAGGTCCACCCAAAGCATCGTCGGAACGAGGGCGGCACCCAGGACGAGCAGACCACCCATCGTCGGTGTACCGGCTTTTGCCTGATGAGTGGCAGGACCATCATCACGCACGATTTGTCCGATCTGGAATTTTCTGAGTTGCCGGATAACCCAAGGCCCGAGTACTAGCGAGAACAGGAACGCCGTGAAACTGGCTGCGGCTGTCCGGAACGTGATGTATTGCGTCACGTTCAGCACGGAGAACGTGGAGTGCAGTGGGTAAAGCAAGTGATACAACATCAGGCCTCACCCGCCGCGAGCCGATCGACTACTAAGTCGAGCCTGATGCCGCGCGATCCCTTAACCAACACGAGGTCCCCGGCCTTAACAATACGGGCCGTTATATCCGCAGCCTCCGCACTCGTGGTGCAGATCGTCACCGCCGCCGCCGCGAGACCTGCCTCGCGGGCGCCGGCAACCAACGCTTCAACCGCAGTGCCGCCAACAGCGACGAGCAGATCGAACCCCGTCTCCACTACGAGGCGTCCACAAACACGGTGCAGCTTCGTCGTCCGACCGCCAAGCTCTAGCATCTCCCCTAGCACTGCCACACGTCGTTGATGACGCTTGTCACCGCCGACCGATCGGAGCATGCATTCCAGTGCCTTCGGATTGGAATTGTACGAGTCGTCCACAATGGTCAAACCGTCCGCACATCGCACGATCTCACCTCGGTGCGGTTGCGGTTCGCACGTGGCGGCGCGCGCCAGTATTCTGTCAAGTGGTACCTGAAAACGGAGAGCGACGGCGATGGCGGCCAGCACATTAGCCACGTTGCCTTCGCCAACAAGTGGCGTGTGCAACACGCCATCTCCGACCGGTGTTCGAATCGACAACACCGAGCCGTCGAGACCAAGGTCTCGCACATCAGTCGCATACACATCGGCCCCGGCGTCGACACTAAATGTGGACACCTCCCCGACAAAACCAGCGACTCTCGCCATGACACGGTGATCTGCCGCGTTCGCCACAACGTGCATATCAGCGGTGGCTCCGTCGAGAATCTCCGCCTTAGCGTCGGCAATCGCGTCGATCGAACCAAAGAACGCTGCGTGCACCTCGGCTACGTTGGTCCACACCCGCACCTCAGGCTCGGCGAGACGAACGAGCGTGCGGATCTCCCCCACGTGATTCATCCCGAGCTCGACCACCGCGACCTCGGGGCAATGGCGCAGCTCAAGCAACGAGAGCGGCAGGCCAATGTGATTGTTCAGGTTTCCCTCGTTGCGAAAAACTCGGTACCGTGTTTCCAAAAAAGCCGCCACCAACTCTTTCGTCGTCGTTTTTCCAACACTACCGGTGATAGCCACGACGCGCGCACCGGATCGTCTCCTGATAAACTGAGCGATCATCTGAAGTGCTTCGGTTGTATCTGGCACCACAATCGTGATTCCGGCTGGCTCCCCACTAGCACCGATCGGTACCGCCGAAACATCGCTGACGATCGCACCTGACGCCCCATGCCTGATTGCTTCTGCCACAAACCGGTGCCCATCCAAGCGCTCGCCGCGAATCGCGAAAAAGAGGTCGCCGGCGCGCACACGTTGACTGTCGATGGTGAATCCGGTGATCGCGACGTCTGAGTGCCTTCCGACGAGCCGACCTTCGGCCGCAACCGTGAGCTCATCGGCCGTGAGCACCAGCGATTGAACGTTTGACACAGTCTCCTCATCCCACCCGCGAACCGGTCCGTCGCCGCATGAGTTCCTCACGCACGACCGACGCGTCCTCAAACGGCAGCGTGAGTCTGCCGATCACCTGATGGCGCTCGTGTCCCTTGCCGGCAATGACGACCAGGTCCCCAGGTTGCGCCTCGTGAATAGCCCGCGAGATAGCCTCACCTCGGTCAGTAATGGCCAACCAGGATGTCTCCATCGACCGACCGAGACCTCGCTCGATGTCCGCAATGATGTGCAGCGGATCTTCTGAGCGCGGGTTGTCAGAGGTAATAACCACCCGATCACTGCAACGCGCCGCGACCGCTCCCATGAGCGGCCGTTTGGCGACGTCGCGGTCACCGCCGCACCCGAACACCGTAACAACGTGACCAGGCGTGAGCGGCCTAACAGTCTCGAGCAGAGTCCGCAGTGCGTCATCCGTATGTGCGTAATCAACGATCACAGTGACGTCGTCGTTGTTGTTGGAGACGACCTGCATCCGTCCTGGCACAGCCGACAGCGCCTGTACTCCTTCCTCGATTTCCTGAAACGGCACGTCGAGCGCAGCGCAAGTGGCAACTGCGCCGAGGATGTTGTACGTGTTCCCGCGCCCCAGCAGGCGCGACCGGATTTGGAGCGTCCCCCGTGGCGTCCGGACCGCCATCGCGATCCCGTCTAGCGACAGTTCGAGTTGGATCGGAGCAACGTCTGCCCGATCATCGATGGCATAGGTGACCGGGCGGGCAACGGCCGCGACGAGTGCCGGGCCACGTGGGTCGTCAGTATTTATTATCGCGGGAGAGTCCGGCGGGAGCTGGTCAAACAAGCGTCTCTTAGCTTGAAAATAATGTTCCATGTCACCGTGGAAATCGAGATGGTCGCGAGTCAGATTCGTGTAGACCGCTGCAGCGAATCGAATAGAGTCGACACGCTTAAGCGCCAGCGCATGTGAGGACACCTCCATCACACATGCTCGACACGACGCGTCACACATGCGCCGCAGCAGCGCCTGCAAGTTGACCGCCTCCGGCGTGGTACGAACCGCGTCATACTCCACTTCCGCGACGCGATAGGTCACCGAGCTCACCCGCCCGGTGCATACGCCAGCGTGCTCAAGGATCGACTCGATCAGATAGGTGGTAGTGGTTTTTCCGTTGGTACCGGTCGTGCCGATCACCAGAAGCTCGCGACTCGGGTCGCGGTAGAATGCAGCCGCCAGTGCCGCCAGTGCCGCCCGTGCGTCGGTCACCGTCACCCACGGCACCCGGCTGTTTGGCACGCAGCCGACCTCGGCCACGACCGAGCTCGCGCCGCGCCCACAGGCATCGTTAACGAAGGCAGCTCCGTCGAATCGCTCGCCCTTCATCGCAACGAACAGCATCCCGGTACGGATGTCGCGCGAATCGTACCCGATACCGGTCACCATGATGTTCCGCTTGTCGGCGGCCACCGCCGCCGTGTCAACTCCGGCGCGGCGGACCAACTCACCAAGCGTCATCGCTAGCGGCGGATCAGTCGTATCATGGGGCATCGGTATGCCTAGGGAGATTGGCTTCCTGCCGCAGCCAGATAGTGGCGGAACTACCCTGTTCCACAGCGGTACCGGACGCTGGCTCGTGGCTTACGACCACGCCGTCTCCGACGAGTCGCGTATGAAGACCCAGACGACCCATGACCCTGAGCACCTCACGAGCACTCATTCCGTAGAGGTCGGGCATAAACCCTCTATCAGAGTCGACTAGGTCGGCCAAACCCACAGCTCGTGTCCGCTTCGAGCCCGGCCGTTGCCACGACTCGGTCTCACGCGCCACTAGCACAGGATGGTTGGAGGTGTACGTCTGCGGCACCGCGAGATGCCGGAGCATCGCCTCGGCGATACGCCGAAAGATTGGCGCCGCCACCGCTCCACCGTAGAAGCTACCGGCGCTCGGCGTGTCGATCATCACCAAAATGGCCAGTGCCGGTCGCGGCACCGGAACGAACCCGATGAACGACGCATTGTGTTGGGTGTGAGAATAGCGACCCTCGATCAGTTTTTGCGACGTGCCAGTCTTTCCTGCCACCGCATAACCTGGAATCCGGGCAGCCGTGGCGGTACCGCGCTCAACGACCGCTTCCATAATGGCCGTTAGCTCAGCGGCCGTTTCGGACGAGATCGCACGCCTGATAACGCGGCGTGGTGGCACTACACGTACCCCGTTGTGAATCACGGCACGAACGACCCGCGGCTCGATTAGCTCGCCACCGTTAGCGACGGCCGCCACCGCCGCTGCCATCTGTAATGGGGTCACGGAGACCTGATAGCCCATCGCGACGGACGCCAGCGCGCTGTCGTCGAGCACTGCGGGGTTCCAAACGATACCGCGGTTCTCGGCTGGAAAGTCCCGTGACAGCGCCTGCCCAAAACCGAAACGGCGGACGTACCGGCTGAGTCGTTCGGGTCCGAGCCGTAGTCCAATCTTGATCGCTCCGACGTTACTCGACTTAACGATGACGTCGGCGAACGACAGTGAACCGTAGACGTGCACGTCGTCAATCCGACGTTGTCCGAAACGAATCATGCCGGAACTGACATCGATCGGCTCGTCACGGTCGACGACCTGCTCCTCCAATGCGGCGGAAGCAGTCACGACTTTGAACGTGGAACCGGGTTCGTAGATGTCTTGAATCGCTCGATTCCGACGAGCGGCCGTCGAAGCCGCCGCGAAGGCATTCGGATTAAAGGTTGGTTCGTTCGCCAACGCGAGCACATCACCCGTGTGCGGTTCAAGCACCACCACGGTGCCAGCTTCGGCCGCATGCTCACGCACGCCGGCGCGGAGCTCACGCTCCGCGATGTGCTGAAGGTACTTATCGATCGTCAGTTCGAGCGTCGCCCCAGTCGTCGGCGGCCGCTCGACGCGACTGAACGCACGCTGCCGTGCATCGGTCTGAATGAGCACCTGTCCTGGGCGCCCACTGATCTCCTCATCGTACGTCGATTCGATTCCTCCGAGACCCTGGTTGTCGATGCCTACATATCCGAGCACATGCGACGCGATCTCCTTGTTGGGATAATAGCGGCGGTTCTCTTTCAGAAAGCCGACACCCTGCAGCCCGAGTTCGGCCACCCGTCTGGCCGCGTCTGGGGATACCTGCCGCGCGACATACGCGAACGCCCTGGGCAACCGAAGCCGCGTTTCGATCTTCGTGCGGAGCTCGGTCGTGCAATCGTCGAGTGCATTGCACAGACTGGACGCGGTACCAACCGCGTCGCTGATCTCGTTCGGCACCGCGTAGATGGTGTCCGCATCGACACTGTAGGCGAGAACGCGGCCGTTGCGGTCGAGAATCTCTCCCCGCTTCGGATGGGCAACGACGGTGCGCTGTTGCTGGCGCTCGGCGCGGGCGACGAGTTCATCGTACTGGTCAATCTGTAGGTAAATTAGCTTGGCTTCAATACCGGCGGTCCAGAGCGCGAAGCCGAACGCCGCGAAGATGAGGCGCCGACGCATTGTCCGCCGCCAGTCGAACTCGTGCGTCTGACGCGTGCGGCGTCCTCGACTCCAGCGCCCTCGAAGGTGCCAACCAGCACCGGCTAAACGCACCCAGACACGACCTGTCCCCTTATTCCTGCTGATCCGTTTCCTCACGTGCAGAATCCTGCCGAGTGACCACGACCGACCTGTCCGGCATAGGTGCCGGAATGACACGCTCGATGACGACCGCTTGGTCACTGCTCGGTGCCACCAGATTCAACTGCTCGGTTGCAATACGCTCGATGCGTGTCGGCGACCGTAACGTCTCGATTTCCAGGCGTAGGTGCCGATTGATTTCTATCTCTCTAGTGCGCTCCTGTTGCATCTGCTCGATGCGATATCCGTGTTGCAATAGCTCGAAGTTCTGCCACGCAGAAAACAGGAGCACGGCAACAAGGACGACACCGATAACTAGCGAGCGCCATAGCTCGCGTTGTCGTGCTTGATCGACCTCACGCACGATCGGGTTGTTGCGAATGTCCTTCTTGATGGCGTACTCGAAATCTTCTCGCGTCACTCCAACCTCTCGGCCGCACGCAACTTGGCACTGCGCGCGCGTGGATTACGAATGACTTCGTCGCGAGACGCACGGAGCGGACGCTTCGTCAGAACGTGTACTACAGCGTCACTCCCCCGTTCCATTCCGCGGAAAGCGTATTTGACAATGCGATCCTCAAGCGAGTGAAAGGTGATAATCCCTAGACGCGCACCAGCACGCAGGCGACGACTGAGCGCCAGCAGGAACGTATCCAGCTCCTCGAGTTCGCGATTGACCCAGATACGAAGCGCCTGGAAGGTCCGTGTGGCTGGGTCGATTCGTTGACGCCCGCGACGTGGTACTGCACCACGGACGACGGCCGCTAGCTGACCCGTGGATGTTAACGGGCACCGGTCTCGCGACCGCACAACGGCGCGGGCAATCCGGCGAGCATATCGGTCCTCACCATAGCGAAAAATAAGGTCGGCCAGCGCGGTCTCGGACGCGTCACGCAAGACATCAGCAGCAGTTCGGCCAGTCGAGCGATCCATACGCATGTCAAGTGGCTCGTCGCGTTTAAAGCTAAAGCCTCTGCCCTCGGAGTTAAGTTGAAACGACGACATGCCTAAGTCGGCTAGCGCCCCGTCGATCGTGGCAATTCCACGCGCACCGAGCACGTCATCGAGACACCGGAAGTCCGCATGTACCAACTCCACGCGTTGACGCCAGGGTGCAAGCGTCTCAGCCGCATCCGTCAGCACCTCCCGATCCCGATCGAGACCGAGCACCCGGTCCGCGCCACCCTCCAGCAATGCGTGGGCGTGACCACCGGCGCCGACAGTGCAATCGACGAAGAATCCTCCGCGCGCGGGGTCGAGCATCTTGAGGACCTCGTCGGTCATGACTGGTTCATGCACCGGCATCGCTGAGACTCAAATCCATTAGATCCCAAACTCCGAAAGACTTCGTGCGTCGGCATCGGTGTACGGTTCGCGGTCCAGCCGCGCGAGGAAGCGCTGGTGGTTCCAGATCTCCAGGAAGTCGTACTGGCCGAAGACATCCACGTCGCCAACCATGCCCGCCGGCTCACGCAGACGTGTGTGAATCGATACTCGTCCCTGCTTGTCGAACTCAGTGGGTTGGCCGAAAAAATTGACACGATCGAAAAACTTGGCGCGTGAGGGATGAGTGGACGGAACTTTGGCGAGCTTCTCCTCAATGCCGATCCAGACCGGCATTGGATAGATGCGAACCGATTCACCAGTGAGGCTCGTCACGAATAAGCCTTCACCGAATTTATCCTCGACCAAAACCCTGAACGCAGTCGGGATCTTAAGTCGACCCTTATCATCGATCCTGGCGGAGAAAGTCCCTCGGAGCACCTAGTTACTCCAAATAATCCCACATAAATCCACCAGGATCGTAGGCACCGGTGCGCAGCATTGTCAACCGCAAAATCCATGGGTTCAATATCTTATGCTAAATATTCGCTTTTTATTCACTGTCCTGATGTCGCCCCACAGAGAGGGCGTGCTAGCATTGGCGACTTCCATGCTGCGCACGGGCCTCATCGGATTCCTGGCGACTGGTAAAACAACGCTGTTTCGGCTCCTGACGCGCACGGATGCCACCAATCACACGGGACGAACGGGCCGTGGTGACACCAGTGTCGGCATCGCCCAGGTCCCAGACAAACGGCTCGACCGACTCACCGAGCTGTTTCAGCCGCAGAAGAAGGTGCCCGCTACTATCGGGTTTGCCGACAGCGCAAGCCGCGTGGCAACGGGTACAAACCACTTGCTCGACGTCGCACCGTATCGCGAGGCTGATGCCCTACTACACGTCGTCCGCACGTTTCGAGACGCACATGTCGCGCACCCGATGGGGTCCATAGACCCGACCAGGGACGTGCGCGCGATGGAAGACGAATTAATCCTGGCCGACTTAGGAGTAGCCGAGCGGCGGCTGGAACGGATCGAGCGCGACCTGAAGAAGGGGGCGGAAAAAAACATGCAGGCCGAGGCCCGCTTGATCCGGACGTGCACAGAAGCGCTGAGCAAAGGTATCCCACTGCGTGCGCTTAAGCTCGACCCTAGCGCCGCCAAGCTGCTGCGTGGCTTCCAGTTCCTGTCCGCCAAACCACTCCTGCTCGTGATCAACGTGGACGAGTCTGAGGTCACGGAGACCGCAAACCCTGATGAGTCAGTCCGTCACGCGGGACTTACCGACATTCTGACCGGCACCTCGATCCGAGCGGTCCCTGTCTGTGCGAAGATCGAACTTGAAATCGCCGAGCTGGAACCGGACGACGCCTCGATGTTCATGACAGACCTTGGTCTCGAGGAGACCGGACTGGCCCGGGTCATTCGGGCAGCCTACGAGTTACTCGGCTACATTTCATTTTTCACTATTGGTAAGGACGAATGCCGGGCGTGGTCAATCCCTGCAGGAGAAGTCGCACACGTTGCAGCCGGAGAGATTCATACGGACATTGAGCGGGGCTTCATCCGCGCCGAAGCTGTCGCCTACAGACAACTGATTCAGCGCCGATCCCTTTCGGAGTGCCGTCAACACGGCGAAGTGCGACTTGAGGGTAAGGACTATGTCGTTCGGGATGGCGACGTCATCAATTTTCGCTTTGCCACCTGACTTTATGAATGCCCTGATCTTAGAGGGTAGTGTGTCCTTCGATCCGCAATAGCGCGCGTTTGATTGCAAGCCCACCAGTGAATCCGCCCAAGCGTCCGCCATGTGCGATCACGCGGTGGCAGGGTACGATGATCGGTACGTGGTTACGACTTAGCGCACCACCAACAGCCCGACTCGCGGTAGGTGTACCGATGCGCTGCGCGATTTCGCCGTAGCTCTGCAACCGTCCAAACGGAATCTCCTTCGTTGCACGCAGTACGAGAGCGGTGAAGTCACTCACACTGCGCAAATCGACTGACACCGTAAATTGGGTTAGCTGACCAGCAAAATAGGCCTCGAACTCCTTGAGTGCGCGTACGAGCGCATCACGGTCCCGATGAGCATCGGGCACCCGCTTGGACAAGCGCGTGAGATAGCGCTCTTCATCCGTTTCTCCAAACGTTACGTCGCAGACACCACGGTCCGATATCCCGATGAACACCAAACCAATCGGTGTACGTAGGGATCCGAACATGATCAATGTGCGATCTCGACGCACTCACTCTGCCGGCACTAGATCTCGCGCACTCTACGCTACACCAGATTGCGCGGCATTTCGTGCTACCACGTGATCCCAAAATTAACGACAAGAGGCACAGGTCTCAGTATATTGGGTCATGTCCCAGCGGGTCGGGTCGTCCTCGCTGGACACTAACGTGTCCGCGACGTTCGGTGCTGCGGCCATCATGTCATCGGCGGGCAAAGCATCCAGCTGGTCGGCAAACTTCTGGCAATTCATCTCTGTGCTTCTGCGGTTATGAACTAGCGTTGCATTCGCTAGAAACCTTCATAGACATTACCTAGAACCGAAGCCTGGGCACATCCCTCACTTAAGAGATATCTGCATAGGCGAGTCTCTAGCGACCGCCCTTAACGACAGTGCACTGTCGTTACAGCAGGTGGAGACCCGTATGCTGGCAGAGCGTCACCGTTGGTTAATGATCGTGCGAGGATGTTCGATCGGACAGCCGAAATCGCTACTCGTATAAATGGAACGCACGCAAGAACGAGTCCTAGGATAGTTCATCCGCTGCGACCAGGTTACCGATCAAGCGGAGCAAGCAGCTCTGCACCTCAACCTACCAAACATCCAAGAAGTGACCGAAAGTTCGATGGACGGCTGACTACCTGCCTATTCTAGAACGTCCTCGCCTCTGCTACGTTACAAACCGGAACCGCCAGTAACGTACAATCTTGCGGTCACCCGTGCCGGAACAATCGTATGCTACGCTGACCATCAATCATGACCCCTTCGCAACCCACCGCGCCAGCGGTGGCTTCGCCCGGGCCAGATGATGGCTCACCATCCACACGACTCGCCAGATCCGCCGGTGTAATCGGTTCCGCCACCCTGGCGAGTCGCCTGCTCGGCCTTTTCCGTGATCAGGTGCTCGCGTATCTGTTCGGCGCGACCAACGCCATGGACGCGTTCAATGTCGCTATCCGCATTCCAAACTTGTTGCGGGATCTCTTCGCCGAAGGGGCGATGAGTGCGGCCTTTGTACCGACCTTCACTCGGCGACTCACGCAGCGCGGGAAGGTCGACGCCTGGCAGCTAGGCAACCAGGTGCTAAACGCGCTGCTAGTTGTCACCGGTGCTCTGGTTCTCCTCGGCATCGTTTTTGCCGACCCCCTAATCCGCGTACTGGCCGGCGCCTATGCGACCATCCCGGGGAAGCTCGACCTGACCGTCACATTGACACGTATTCTCCTACCGTTTCTTACGCTCGTTGCGGCGGCCGCCGCCATGATGGGTATGCTGAACTCACTCAATCGCTTCTTCGTACCGGCGTTGTCACCCGCCATGTACAACGTGGGCATCATCATGAGCGCAGGCCTACTGGTGCCGCTGATGCCGCGCTTCGGTCACGATCCGATCGTGGCAATTGCCATCGGCGCGACGACCGGTGCACTCGGGCAAGTGGCTCTGCAGATACCGATGCTGCATCGCGAGGGCTTTCGGTATCACGCGCGGCTGAACCCAGCGGACCCCGGCCTGAGAGAAATTCTTCGTTTGATGGGCCCTGCCACGCTGGCAGGCGCAGCGGTACAGATCAATCTGCTAGTCAACATGGTGCTAGCTACGGGTCAGGGTACGGGTGCGGTGTCGTGGCTCGGGTATGCCTTTCGCATTATGTATCTCCCTATCGGTCTCTTCGGTGTGTCCATTGCCGCCGCAGCGCTGCCCACCGTCTCGCGTCATGCAGCACGTGACGATCTCAGTGGGATGCGCGAGACCGTGTCCAGTGCCCTGCGCATTATGCTCATGCTCAACGTACCGGCCATGGTGGGGCTGCTGGTGTTGGCGTCCCCAATTGTGGAGCTTCTCTTTGAACGTGGCAGCTTTTCAGCATCCGACACATCGGCGACGGCGGCAGCACTCATCTATTACGTGCCGGGCCTGCTCGGCTATTCGGTGGTCAGAATCGCAGTACCATGTTTCTATGCCCTCCAGAATAGCTTCACGCCAATGTTCATCAGCTTGGCATCGGTAGTGCTGAACATCGCGCTCAACCTGATGCTCGTCCAGGTGCTTGGCTATCGAGGCCTCGCGCTCGGGACGTCGATCGCCGCACTCTTCAACGCCTTTGCTCTCCTCGTGCTCCTACACCGGCGCCTAGACAGACTTGATGTCGATCGCCTACTTGTCGCTTTTTTCAAAATCACCGTCGCCGCCACGATAATGGGTGCCGGCGCATTCGGTGTGCATGAGTGGCTAACGAGCGTATGGGCAGGTGACGGGACGGTGACGCAACTAGTTAGGCTGCTGACCAGCATCGCCGTCGCGCTGATCTTGCTCGTCGGCTCGGCCCGTGTCTTGCGGATCCGTGAACTCGATCACGCACAGCGCCAACTGTTGAAGCGATTCGGACGCGCCTGACTGTTAAACTTTCACAATAACTCCAAACGGCCGCAACAGCACAGTCCCACTCTATGCGTTTGGCACTGTGGTACGATCGGCTGAGATATGCAGCGCGTCTATTACGGCGGTCCGAGCCAGTATTCGTTCGGACCTGGAGCGATAACTCCAGTCGTCAAAGCTCTCATCTGGGCCAACGTCGCTACATTCCTCCTAACGGCGCTGATTCCTTCCGCGGTGCTCCGCTGGTTCCTTACGAGTTTCGGGCTAACCCCGCAGTTGACGTTGGAATTGTTGAAAGTCTGGCAGCCATTCACGTATCTCTTCCTGCATGGTGACATCGGCCACATCCTGATCAACATGCTGTTCCTCTGGATGTTCGGCGTGCAGCTCGAACGGCTGTGGGGTAGCCGTTTCTTTCTTCGATACTATCTCGTCAGCGGGGTTGGCGCCGGTCTCGTCACCATCGTCGTATCGCTCCTACCACTCGAATTCAGTGCCTCGACGTACGCGACGGTTACCATCGGTGCCTCAGGTGCCATCTACGGGCTGCTGACAGCCTTCGCACTGTACTATCCGAACACCCCGATCTTGATGTTCTTTCTGATCCCAGTCCCTGCGAAATACTTCGTAATGATCTGCGGGGCCGTCGCTTTCGTGTCCGCGCCTCGCGGGGGTGGCGTGAGCCATGTTACCCACTTGGGTGGCCTTCTGATCGGCTATCTTTATCTCAAACGCGTTCGCGGCGTATCCGCCAGACGGTTCGGCTTCGGCCGACTCGGGATCATGGCCGACATCAAATACCGCTACATCAAATGGAAGATTGGCCGCCTGCGGAAACGGTTCGACGTCTATTCCGGCCGTGGGGGACGTGGCGGAGGTCAGTGGAACGACCGTGTCCACTAGAATCAGTTTCACTTAACCTGTGGATTCTGTCACCAAACCATTCCTACCATCTTCCGGTCAAGATTCACAACCACCGGGACGCGGCCATGAGCATCTGGGAAAAGTCGGTTCGGCGCCACCCACCTCGGGGGGAATGGTCACTCGGCAGCAGCTGGCAAGACCTACATCAACGAGCTATACCACGACACGATACGGATATCCGACTAGATCCAGTCATCGCGAATTGGACTAAATAGGTCAAGCTCGAACGTGTCCTCAAGGGCCTCTGCCTGATGCCGTATCCCGGCAGGAATGTGCAGCACCTCTCCCTCACGCAGGATTATCTCCTGTTCTGCAACCAGGCATCGCAATGCACCCCGAAGCACATAGGTCATCTGCTCGCTAACATGGGAGTGCATCGGGACGTGCACCCCACGCTTCAGGTAAACCTGCACTAGCATTTGCCGCTGGCCGCTCACGACCTTCCGTGAAATCATCTCGGTTACCTTTTCGAGAGCGATCTCATCCCACCGGTGGACGGTAACGTTTGACTGCATGGACCCCCTTGTTGCGACGCTTCGATCGCATGACCTTATTCATTGATTAAATTACACTTACGTCGATTCAATGACACCTGTTAACGCGAAAACCACATGGTATAATTGGTGGGTCGTGCGTGTCACTCCTCGAGGCCGACTGACCCTGACGTCAGCTCACCTCCGCAGAGCGGTGTGCAGGTCAGCCTCCATTCGGCCGGGAGGGCATCCTGACCGACCGCGTAGCTATTCGGTCACAAACTCCCAATCTGCTCCCTCGTCGCACATAAGTACCCGGACACCTCTGTGCGACGACCGACTTGTAAGCTGGCTTACCGAGGATTCTGCACCATGAAATCTTCGATGGTCACCAACGGCACATCTACTCCCATTCAATCGCGTCTTGGTACACGAATCGAAGGATTCTCACGAGAGCAACTACTTAAATTCTACCGAACGATGCTGCTAGCGCGCCGGCTAGATGACAAGGAAATACAGCTCAAGAATCAGAGCCTCAGCTATTTCCAGATCAGTGGTGCCGGACACGAGGCAATCCAGGTGGCGGCGGGGTTAGCGTTGCGCCCGGGGTACGATTGGGTCTTCCCGTATTACCGTGACCGGGCACTCTGCCTAACACTCGGTATCACCCCCCATGAGATGCTGCTCAACGCGGTGGCGTCGAAGGACGACCCGAACTCCGGTGGCCGTCAGATGCCGACCCACTGGAGCTCACCGCGATTGCACATCGTCTCATCCTCAAGCGCCTGCACCACCCAATGCCTTCACGGCGTCGGGGCTGCCGAGGCGGGGGAGTTCTATCAGCGCATACCCGCGACCGAGCAAGCTGCGTCCTCTCACGACGACGAGGTGACGCTCGTCGCGCTCGGTGACGGTCAGACCAGCGGCGGGGAGTTTTGGGAGTCGCTCAATACGGCCTGCAACCGGCGGTTACCGATTGTCTACCTCGTTGAGGACAACGGTTACGCCATTTCGGTACCGATCGAAATTCAGACACCAGGTGGAGACATCTCCGATCTCGTCGAGTCATTTCCAGGGCTTAAGGTGATCCGGGTGGACGGGACGGACGCGATGGCGAGCTTTCGCTCGATGACCGAGGCGGTCGTGTACGCACGCGCTCGGTCTGGACCGGCGTTTGTCAGAGCCAGGGTGACTCGTCCGTACTCGCACTCAATGTCCGACGACGAACGGCAATACAAAAGCACCACCGAGCGAGAGGCCGAGGCAGCGCGCGACCCATTGCCCCGCTTTGCGGCGTTTCTCACGACCCACCGCGTGGTCACAGAAAACGAACTAGCCGGGATAGCGGCTGACGTCGATCGCGAGATCCAGGAGGCGACCGACCTTGCCATCGTGGCACCGAAACCCAAGGCGTCGACCGCCGCGCTCCACGTTTACTCTTCAACGATCGACCCTACGTCGATTGACTTCGAAACCACCCCCATACAAGAGGGACAACCCGACACGATGGTCTCGGCAATCAACCGCGCACTCAGCGACGAAATGGGTCGTGACCCGCGTCTCGTCGTCTTTGGGGAGGACGTCGCCGACTGTAGCCGTGCCGAGCTGCTCTCCGAGGTTAAAGGCAAGGGAGGAGTGTTCAAAGTCACCCTGGGCCTCCAGAGGACTTACGGTCGCGAACGGGTCTTCAACGCACCCGTGGCCGAGGCAAACATCGTCGGACGTGCCATCGGCATGGCGATCCGCGGCCTCAAGCCAGTCGTCGAGATCCAGTTCTTTGACTACATCTGGCCGGCAATGATGCAGATCCGCGACGAGCTCACGATGCTGCGTTACCGCTCCAACAACGGGTTCTCATGTCCGATTGTGATCCGAGCGCCGATCGGCGGCTACCTGCGTGGCGGCGCCCTGTACCACAGTCAATCCGGCGAGAGCATCTTCGCCCACTGCCCAGGCATCCGTATCGCCTTTCCGTCATGTGCTATCGATGCGGCCGGCCTTCTGCGCACTGCAATTCGGTGCGACGATCCGGTACTGTTTCTCGAGCACAAGCACCTGTATCGCCAAACGTACAACAAGGGGATCTATCCGGGCCCAGACTACACGGTACCCTTTGGCCGTGCGGCCGTTCGCCGTCCCGGCACCGACGTCACCATCCTCACCTGGGGTGCCCTCGTCCAACGGTCGCTGCTGGCGGCCGAGCAGGCCGCCACTCAGGATGGAATTGACGTGATGGTCGTTGACCTCCGTACCATCAGCCCGTACGACTGGGATGGCATCAAACGTGCGGTTTCGACAACCAACCGAGTGGTTATCGCCCACGAGGACCAGTTGACGTGCGGATTCGGCGCGGAACTCGCCGCACGGATCGCCGACGAACTCTTCGAGCATCTAGACGCACCCATCAAACGTGTGGCAGCGCTAGACTGCCCCGTCGCCTACAGCCCAGTACTTGAAGAGGTAATTTTGCCTCAAACGTCAGACATCCTCCAGGCCGTTCGTGATCTCTCACGGTACTAGTGACCCACCACAAATCTCAACACGTAACACGATGCTCAGCGATAGCTCTCCTCGTCGCCGTGGGGGGCATGGTCCTAGTAGCTCGTGATGAAAGTGCCACACCCTTTGGGCAACGGAGCATTCCGCCTGGCAGCGTTTCCCCTCATTCACATAGTGCCGGCATTCCCCCTCTTCGCACCTCACTAGACAGACACCTCACCTTACTCAGTGCGAAGCCGAACGTTCATCGCAGACTGTTTGCGATCACGGCACAGCATGCAACCCATGATGTCGAGGTGCTGCGGTCTATCGGCGGGCTACCGGCTCACATCGTCGGTCAATTCCGCGAGCCGTCGGTGTTTCAGCGATCGGAGGACGGGCAATATTTCGTCTTTGACCGCCGCGCTCAGCGCGTCTCGCGGATCGACCGCAATCGTGAGATCACCACGACGATTGTCGACATCGGCCCGGAACAAGGCCGCATCATCGGTGCCAGTTCGTTCGATCTCGGGTCCCGTCAACGTTTCGTAGTGGCAGACGCTCCTAACGGCCGTGAGCGAGTGCAAATCTTCGACGTAAACGGCCACCGCGTTGGCGGGTTCACTCTCCCAGGCCGAGCGGCGCCGCGCATCACGCTTGACAACGTGGTGCTGAACGGTATCGGTTCACTGCAGTTCACGGGACAGACGATCCTTATGAACCAACCTGAGCTCGGCGGCCTCATCACGAAGTTCAACCTCGGCGGCCAGCCTTTCCACACGTTTGGGGTGTTTCGCCAAACCGGGCACGAAGGGAACCGCGACGTGCACCTGGCGCTCAACACCGGGTTACCCCTGGTCGCACCCGGCGACAGGTTCTATTTCGTCTTCCAGGCAGGGGTGCCGATGTTCCGAAAATACAACGCCGCGGGAGCACTTCTATTCGAACGGCACGTGGAGGGCCCCGAGCTCGACCCGATAATCAACAACCTACCAACGAATTGGCCGCGACACCTGGACTCAGACGGTCGGATGATCCCCCTCATCCCGCCGACCGTGCGAACGGCGACGGTCGATCCGGACGGAAACCTCTGGATCGCACTCTCAGTCCCCTACCTTTATGTGTACAACCCGAACGGAGAAAAGATCCGCACGGTCAGGCTGCAGGCGGCCGGCACGGTCCAACCCAACAGTCTATTTTTTGCGGACCGCGCGCGGATGCTCGTCACACCGGGATGCTACGAATTTAGGGTGTGGTGAGCTCTGCGAGCAAAAACTGTCACCACTGATCCCAAGAGCCACATGCGGCTGTCTAAGTTTCAACGGTAAACACGTCCACCTGGGTGACCATCACACCCATAACAGCACGCTCGTCTATCCGCCGGCAGCCGTGGTCCGTTCGACACGCGCTAGTAGCAGCCCCCCTACTACCAATGCCGCGCCGGCCATCTTTGACCATCCGATCGGTTCGCTGAGCCAGATGGTGGCTACCGTCATAGCCGCCACTGGTATCAGATTGGAGTAGATCGATGTACGCGCACTACCGAGGCGCTGGACACCCATGTGCCAGATGATGTGCGAGACCGAAAGCGCAAGTACAGCGGACGCCACGAGGCCACCCCACGCCCACACACTCACCTCACCCCAGTTCAGACTGACGAGGTCAGTAACGCCGAAGGGCACGAAGAACATGGTTCCGATTAGCGTTGTGTAGGCTGAAACCTGCAGTGGAGAGTACTGCGCGAGCAACGTACGTGACCCGATGGTGTACCACGCCCAGCACCAGACGGCAACTATTGTAAGGAGATCTCCCCATTGTGTGTCGCGGCTCGCGCTGGCGCCAACCCCGACCACAAGATAGACGCCAAGAGACGCCAGGGCAATCCCGGTCCACTGTGACCAGCGGACGCGCTCGCGATGACGGCTCACCGCGTTAAGGATGAGCACCGCCACCGGCATGCAGCCGAGGATGAGCGAAGTATTCGTCACGCTAGTCCGTGCGAGGCCACTGATGAACGAGAGCTGATAACAACAATGACCAAAGAACCCGAGCGCGAGGAGACGGGGCCACGCGCTCCGCGCGGGCGCCGGCGCTCCCGTCACCCTAACGGCCAGCAACAGTACGACGGACGCTGTGATGAGGCGGAGGGCGTTAAATCCGAACGGCGGGATCTCAGCAACCACTACCTTGACGACCGAAAAGTTGGTGCCCCAGATGATCACCAGGAACAGTAGCAACACGTCGACTGGCGTGAACTTCAGACGTACTGGGGAAGCAGACATCGATCCGTCGTCTCGTGACTCAGAGATACCATGCGGCAACCACCGATCCATTGATTAACCGTGGAAGCGTCTGTTATGATTGGCCGTTTCGTCCGAGTCGGGGGACGATGGTGTGTCCCTGTACGCAGGGACATCGGCCGGACAAAGTGCCACCGGCAACGGTTCGCATGCCCGAAAAACGTGATCCGTTTCTGGCGAGCTCCCTGCAGCACCTGCAAGACAATATCCGCAGAGCAGGACCGGCAGCAACGGCTAGCTATACGTTGCTTGGCGCCATCCTTCTGCTTGGGGGATGTGGCTATTTACTCGATCGGTGGCAGGGGACCGTTCCGTTGTTCCTACTCCTAGGCCTGTTCGTAGGGCTCGTCATCGGGTTCTATGAACTAGCGAAAACGGTCTGGAAACCGTAAGGCATGCGGACCGTCTGGTGCATGATTACGGGTTGTTTCGGTTCGTGGGTGCTTGTCGCGCTGATCGTGATACCCCAAGCTGGACTCGAAGTACTACTCGGAATGATCGCACCGTTGGTCGTCGCGATTGTCAGTTTACCGGCGATGGAGCGCACCTATAAGCGTGACCCGAAGCAATTGACGAATTTAATGATCCAAGCGTTTGCCGGTAAGTTCCTACTGTTCGGGGTCTACGTGACCATTGTAATTGGTGTGCTGTCACTCCAGGCCATACCGTTCGTCGTAAGCTTCACCACGTATTTCGTGGCGCTACATCTCATGGAGGCCCTCTATTTACGCCGACTCTTCGCGAACTGACGTTTCGGACACGTCGGCAGACAACCGCCTCATCGTAACGTTATAACCATGCCCCAGCCTGAACACATCGAACCAGAAGCTCAGATCGCGCACACTGAAGGCGCGTTCGATGCCGGTAAGGTAATCATTGAGCACGTGGCGAATAGCGAGCACCCGATTTTCCATTTACCCACTATATTGGGCATCGATTTCTCGATTTCGAAGCACGTACTTATGCTCTGGCTGGTAGCTATTCTCGTGTTCGTGACAGTGACATGGTCCACGCGACGGTACCTCAAGCAAGATCGCCTAGTCCCGTCTGGGTTCATGACCGCCCTGGAATTCGTTGTACACTTCGTTCGAGACTCGATCGTGCTTCCGAACGTTGGTCCGAAGTTTGTTTCCACATGGACACCACTCGTCCTGACGTTGTTCGCGTTTATTCTGGTCGCCAACGCGATCGGACTGATCCCTGTGTTTGAGCTGATTGGCCTCACGGATCATTGGCTCCTCCACACCGATGAGGACTCTTTCATCAAACACGTGATCCATGGTGGCACGACGGCAACCGCAAACTTCAACGTCACTGCTGCACTGGCCACGATCACGTTTGTTTCAATCATTGTGGCGGGTTCAAAAGCCCACGGGTTCGTACAGCACTGGAAGAACCTGGTACCGCACGGGCTACCAGGAGCGCTCTACACCCTTCTGATCCCGATCGAGCT